>MDSZ01129027.1_pt1 | contig 12980 bp, 26 predicted proteins | sample 811201 | NCBI WGS metagenome assembly MDSZ01 (sample SAMN05326647, study PRJNA326480) | marine metagenome | isolation source: seawater | place: Indian Ocean: North | collected 2010
ATGGAACGCTTGGAAGGACTTGAACCTTCGACCTTCTAGTCCGTAGCTAGACGCTCTAATCCCCTGAGCTACAAGCGCATACGTGCATGTTAAAGCCATAACTCGCTATCACTATCGTCATCATCATCGTCATCTTTATCATCATCTTTAATAGTTTTTTGTAAATTATTTGGCTCTAATTCTTTTATTTTATCAAGTATGCTTTCATTATAACCCTTTGTATCTAATTGTTTTAATTCTTTTATTTTTTTATTATATTCCTTTGCAAACTCTATTGTGAACATTATAAATCTAGCAAACTGCTTATTATGTTCTAGTGTGCAAAACTCTTTATCTACAATGTAAAGGAACTTTATCTTATTGTCTTTGAAAAATAATTTTGCAAAATCCTCAAAATCATGTTCAATATAAATGGTTCTTTCCATTTTATAAATCTGTTCGTCACTATGGTCTAAAAAGTCCGTCTCTCTTATGCTAACTTCTAAATTCATAATTTTGAGAAAACCACATAGGGAACTTATAAACTCTGGCTGCATCTTTTCTGGTACATCTACTTCTATCCCTTCCGTTGCTGAAATAACAAATAACTCTCTATCCATGACTACTCCTTGTGCGTGTGCAAATATATTATAACATTATTATACCATAAATCAAATCATTTTTTATTGCCCCCCGTTGGGGGGCAATAATATAAAGCACAAAAAAAGCGCATATATATGCGCTTTCAACTCGTGAGCATTATTTAATTGCTAGAACTAGAACCCGCCAGAAGTGTCAGCTTTTGTTCATAACTTGTGTGACAAGAGCAAAGAACTTGTGATAAGTCTGAGTCGAAACATATATCTCCATTTTGACAATAACTATAAATAACCGCTATCATTTCAAGCTCTTTCATAATTGGATCTTTCGCTTTAAGATTTACTTTCATCGATCCAACTTCAACTTCTTTTATATTTGGGATCATATACAGCATCAATTCATTTTCTGTTTTTAATACAGGCAGAAGAAAGCTCATACCTTTTGCCTCAGCTTTGAATAATTGCGATTTTAATCTAAAAATAATAAGATCAACTAAGCTCTTTTGTTTTTCTGTTTTGGAATGCTTTCTGACGCTATCTTCAAATAAGCTAAGAAAAGAATGAAAATTATGGTCTACTGGAAACATACGAACCTCCTGTTTTGTTTCACACTTATATTATATCACTTTATTTTCATCATGCAAGAACTTTCTTATTGCCCCCCGTAGGGGGGCAATAATATGACTCAATAAAAAAGAGCGCATACGCGCTCATACATTTTTCAAGTCACCTCAAGGCTATCTTTACTTACTCGTAAGTTGTGCTTTATCCTCATGAAACAAAACAGACTTGTAAAGCTCTTCTGCAAACTGTTCTAGCGTCAAGTTCGTACCATGAATTTGATCAAGTCCGATTTTGAAATAATTCCTTATCAAAGTCATAGGACTTATTGGTGTTGGTTCAGAAGTTGGGCTTCCATTGACTGAAACAATGTTTAATACACCTTCCATATCATAAGCTATAACCTCGCAATATAATGCTGGAAGTCTAGTCTGTCCATTTTGAGGAACGGCATTTATTTTTTTAGTTGCGTAATCCGTACCTCTTCTTGGTTCATATACTCCTTCAAGCTTCTGCCCTACTTCAAGCGTTACAAAGTTTGATAAAACATTCTCTGAAGAGATTGTAATAATAAAGCTACCAACCGCATTACCCTCTCTGTACATTCCTTTATTAAAAGCTTCAATGGTTCTGTTTAAAATCTCTTCATTATCACAAGTCCAAGTTGTATATTCGCTGTTTTTATCAAACTGTCTAGTGCAAAGTTCGTGAAATACTATTTTCATTTTTTTCTCCGTTGTTGTATTTACTCTTATATTATATCTAGTTTTCCCTACTTTGTCAAACTGCTTTGAGGACTTTGTTATTGCCCCCCTACGGGGGGCAATAATTTGTGCAGCAAAAAAGACGAAAAAAAACCCCCTTTCAAACTGTTCTATGGCCACTTGAACAATGTGAAAGGGGGTGTTGATGATTAGGTGGCATGACAAGGTTATAGTGTAAAAACAAGAAGAGGAAAGAATAACGTTCTTAACTTCTGCAAAGGACAGGCCTTATTCCAAGTTCTGTTATGTTTCCGCTCTGCTATCTTGCCCAAGTCAAATCTCTCTGAAAGAACAGTGCTTTGCATCATCAACATTATTAATATATCATGCTCAGAGAATAATGCAAACCGAAAGTGTTAGTTTGTTATTGCCCCCCACAGGGGGGCAATAATATGCAATAAAAAAACTAGTAGTAGTGTCCACAATGACTGCACCATGCACATCCCCACCAGTTATCTTCTGTGTTCTTCACTCTCCAGCATTGATTTGGGCAGGACGCAGAATGTTCAGCGTTTTCCGCTTGATTTTTCCTATCTTCTTTCCTTTTTATTGTCTGCTTTTTTTTATTTTTTTTCAACTGCATCTTTTGATATTTGCTTTTAGCCATAACATATCTCCATTTGTTATATAATATAATAACTTATTTTCACAACTATGTCAAGAGAGTTGTTATTGCCCCCCACAGGGGGGCAATAATATCGCCCATTGTTTAAAGCCGCAAAGCGCGACTACACTTTATGCTTCAGTCCGAAAACTGACAAGAAGTGCTCTCTTATTCCTGCTTTTAAAACAGTTTCAAAGTTATTCAAAACGTATTCAAGAGTAAGGTTGAACATCCCACCAACTGCGTTATCTGGCCTTCCTTGGCTATCGAGGTTAAATATAAGAGTTTCTTTTCCATTATCTGAAACTGCATATTTAGTTCCATCAAATAAAACCATAGCTTGTTTTGTTTTATCACCATAATAGTTAGTAGAAGATGTTTTCTCTAAAATCGTAAGTTCCATTCTTGTTTCTCCTGTTGTATGTTCATTTATATTATATCACTATATAAAAAAGGATGCAAAGATAAACTATTACTTTGTTATTGCCCCCCTACGGGGGGCAATAATGCAGCTAATAAAAATCCCCCCTCAGAACTCTGAGGGGGGTGGCGATTGGTATGGGCTTCTTTTAATTGCTAGAACAATGAAATAAAAGTATTCTTCTTTTGCTCTTTGGGTTTTTCAGTCTTTGTCTCAACAACAGCCCTTATTGGAGCAACCTTTCTGAAATACCATCTTGAACCACCGCCATCTTTATTCTTTACTCTTTCACAACTATATTTTGAACTATCGAAAAGAGTTTTGAGAGGAATATTGTTTATCATTTTTTTCTCCGTTGTTGTATTTACTCTTATATTATATCACGATGAGAAAAAATGTCAACCCAAAAGTGCTACTTTGTTATTGCCCCCCGTAGGGGGGCAATAATATGATTGAAATAAAAAAGACTATTCGTCTTTTCTTGACCTCCCAATGGACTCCTCAATTTTTCTTATTCTCTCTTCCCTCTCCTTTTCCTCTTGTTCTTTTAATACTTCATTATAAGTAATTGTTACCATTCCATAATTACAAAAACAACAACCATTACCTTTGGGATAACACGCCCCACAAGTTTCCACATAATATCTTGAAAAAACCATCTTCTCTCCATTCTTATACATAAACCCTCCTAACTAAGTACACTTATATTATATCACTTTATTTTAATTGCGCAACCACTTTGTTATTGCCCCCCTATGGGGGGCAATAATATCTGGCACAAAAAAAATCCTTTCGGATCATTTCTCTTCGAGAGACTTTGTTGCAAGTAGATTCTCTAAATATGTCGCTAAAAAATAAAACGATGCATCTTCTTTGATGAGCGCGGAAATATGACAAATTAATTCAGAATCCGCCAAGTGTCCATCTCTCCACTGCCTGTAATATTCTTTTCCGCTATCCGATACGCTTCTATCATCAGAATTAATGGCCTTATCAACTATCTCTCTGATATATGTAAGGTGATTTACTTCACTCTGCATCAATCTTACCTTTGACTTCTTTATACCAATTGTTTTCAGCATATCCCATAATGGATCATTTTTCATAACACTCTCCTGTTGTATGTTCTTTTATATTATATCACTTTATTTTAATTGCGCAACCACTTTGTTATTGCCCCCCGCAGGGGGGCAATAACTGAGGCCACAAAAAACCCGCATAAATGCGGGTGTATAACGCTCTTGCTCTATGCGACTATCTTTGTGAAAAGTGCCTTGGATCAAGGTTAGACATTCCTCTCTCGTAATGCTCTTTGACCATCTTGTATTTATCAAGAGGAAAATCGTGCTTATTCCTATCACAAAGCTCTTGTTCAGTTAGTCCAGCATCGAACAAGTCATAAACAACAGTAGCATAACCATACTTTATAGCTACATCAAGATAACCTGCGAACTCCCAAAGCTGAGAGTTTGTATTGGGGCATATCACAAGATGAACACCACTTATGATTGAGTCAGTAAAGTTCGCAAGATTTTGAGCATGAAAACCTCTTGCTTTTGTTCCATCAAAAGTATAAACACCATCCTTTACAAAGAAGTTATCAGTTTCATGAATAGCTACTGAGCAGCCTGCTTGTGCGTGTTCTGCGGCAATGGACTGAGCAAAAGAGGATTTTCCAGAGCCAGACAAGCCTTTGATAATAACTGCGGTTTTAGTTGGGAATAACATTTTTTATCTCCGTTGTTGTTGTTACTCTATTATTATATCACTTCTTGAAAATAATGCAAGGATAAAGCGTTACTTTGTTATTGCCCCCCGTAGGGGGGCAATAATATGGCTCAGCATACAAGATGGATTTTCACCATTACATTCTCTTTGGAACTTGTATACAAATTTTATGTGAGATGGCAGCCAGCGGATATTGAAGAATATTGAATTTTCGAGGCGTACCATTTCAGGTTCTTTATTTATTTTGTCCTGTAGTCACTCTAAGAAAACGTAATATAACTAGTTATATTATTACTTAACTCGTTTTCGATGTGTGTCAAAGGGCAAAATAAATAAAGAACTTTAATCTATGACGGAACATCATAGAGTAGCAAGACAAAGCGTTTCCCTCACTACTCTTATATTATATCGTGCTACCATAAAAAGCGCAAGCCAAATGTGTTACTTTGTTATTGCCCCCCGCAGGGGGGCAATAAAAGCCCCTATTAAAAAGCTTGATAACTAATCGTCATCAAAGCTGGCCGCATACCTTAAGGCTTGCCTGATTTCTTCAACAATCCTTTGGTCTACCATATTCTGAGCCAAATTTTCATTGTAAATATCGCTTTGCTTATTCTTCTTTTGTTGCTTTCTATATTGCGTTCTTGCTTTTTTCTGCAATTTTCTTTCTAGCTTCTTACTTTTCATTTTTTCTTCTCTCCTTCTCAAGTCTTTCTTTGTGTTCTCTATCAAGCTTCTCCTTATGCTCTGCTGTAACCATTCCATAATTACACCACTGGCAACCTGTGTAACACATATTACAATAGGCAATGTGTCTTTTCGAAAAAACTAAATCTTCCATCTCATCTCCCTTGTTACCTCTACAATATATCACTATATCATTATACAGTCAACCCTTTTGTTATTGCCCCCCGTTGGGGGGCAATAAAGATAAAGATCAAAATTTTATTTTTTTCCTACAAGCTTTTTTATTTGCTTCTTTCTTTTTATCTTTATGAGTTCCAGCACCAGACTTAAAATGAGCCAGTCTTGCTAACTCATTTCTAGTCTTTACTTTTTTATCAATTTTGATCTTTATCTTTACTTTATTTTTCTTTGACATAATCACTCCTTGCATTGGTGCGGTAATCTTTTGCAATACTCTATAAAGAATAAATCCCAATCGGTTTTCTGCCAACAAGACGGTCTTGATCCGCTTCTTTTGGTACACATTTTTTTCGATGCATCATAATAAACCTTCTCTTCATCACTCATCTTGGATTTTTCATCTTCCATTCTCTCTTTGTCTGCCTTGTCCATATGGTGAACGCAAGAACCCATTCCGACAATCAATAGGATAAAAGCTAAAATCATACCTGAAAAAACCAAAGGCTCTTCGTATTTTTTTAATAAAGAATTTTCATATTTCATTTTATATCTCCTCTTTGTTCTCTATTATTATATCTTCTTTTTTTTGTGCTGTCAAACTATTTAATATTGCCCCCCGCAGGGGGGCAATAATATGCATTGCAAAAAGAGTTTTCATTCAACCCTCTTTCTATTTACTCTGGCGTTATTTTTTGATACATTATCCCAATAAGAACCTTTACCATAAAACTTTATCAGCGCATTTTCATCTGTAGTGGAGTGAAAAGGCTCTTGATAAATCTCAACAGACTTTGCTTTTTTGCTTTTGTGAAAGTGAAAAACAAAATCTGCTTCCTTTGCGGTTTTTGCCTTTACTGCAAACCTACCACCAAGCAAGTCGCTAACTACAACATAAAATCTACTCATTTTCATCTCCTTTGTTACAATGATATTATATCTTGGCACAAAGGACTTGTCAAATCATTTATTATTGCCCCCCGTTGGGGGGCAATAATATGTAACAAAAGAGAATTGGGGCTTGGCTGCCACACCAAACCCCAACTTATTGACTTCATGTTCTTAAAATAAGTGGCAAATTTATTCTTAAAAAAAACTTATTTCAACATATCATAATCAATGATTTCATATCGTGGTAACTAAATTACTCTCGTCCTACTCTTTACCAACGCGTTGGTAGTGGGGGGTTCGAACCCCAACGATAATCCGTCATGTCATAATCAACCCCTTATATAACTCCTAAAACATCTCTTAAAAAGATAGCAAAAGGTAAACCTAAAACTATGGCGGCCAAAGCCGTAAGCCCGCAAGCTTGGATTGCATCATCTGCTGTAATCGAATAAATAAAGTTTTTCATATTTTCCCTCCTTGTTACTTATATAATATAGCATACACACACAAATTTTGCAAGCAACTCTCGTGAGTTTGTTATTGCCCCCCGTTGGGGGGCAATAATATGTATTATAAAAAAGCCTTCATTGGCTTTGCATTATGCAGTTTTTTAACTTCGAATAAACATACTCCCTATTTCTTTTTATTCTTTTATTTGCTTCCTCAATAAGACTAAAGCTTGGAACTTGATATCTATATGAAAATGCCTCATTGTGACAAAACTCAGTATCATCTACTATCTCTTTAACGGTCATTAAAACACAAGTGAGATTGTGCTTGAGTGAAGTCAGCTCAAGTCCAGTTCTTTTTTCATATACATTACTGCTATCTTGCAAACTTTTTATTTTCCTTTCACATTCATCTATATGCGCTTGCACAAAGATAAGAAGATTTTCATAACTCATTCTTTTTGCATCTTCAAAAGTTTTTTCTAAAATACTCATAATTTCTCCTTTGTTGTAATTATATTATAACACGCACATAAAGATTTTGCAAGTAATCCTCGTGAGTTTGTTATTGCCCCCCGTTGGGGGGCAATAATATGCTTTATAAAAGAGGAACTCAGCCCTCAACCTCCACAAAGAATGTAAATCCATAGCTCGGAAGCCCCCAACAATCAATGGTTTCACTGCTGATAACTTCTGCATCCTTTGGAAGCGTATCGTTGTCGTAAATATGTTTATTGGGATATTTTGCCGAAACTCTACTCATAGCGTGTCTGCTATACTCGGCATTATTTACAAACGCCATAATCTTTATTACTTTCATTTTTTATCTCCGTTTTTATTTTGTTTTTTTTCATTCTCTTTTTTATCTCTACAAGTGTAGCACACTGAAAATGTTACCTTGCTTTGATCTTTGCAACCACAATACACGCACTTGTCCGCCCATCTATCTGCTAGCTCATACCAATTCGTTGCCATAGCCTTATCTCCTTTTTGTTATACTATATAATAACACATACACAAACTTTATGCAAGTAACACACGAGAGTTTGTTATTGCCCCCCGTTGGGGGGCAATAATATGTAATAAAAAAAGAGCTACTACCTAAAAAAGTCCGAACCCTTATCACTGATCCATTCTGATTTAAGTAGTAGCAAAAAGTGGGCAATGTAGGACTTGAACCTACGACCTGCCGATTATGAGTCGGATGCTCTAACCAACTGAGCTAATTGCCCTTACAATTGAATATAAAACTCCTCCTTAAAAGAGATATTACTTCTAAATAAACCATCTGTATATACTTGCTTCATTTTTGCTTGCTTTGATGTAAAGTAAACAAACTTTGAAACATTTCCTTTTTTATCATACACAATTACCTTATACATATACGCTCCTATTATAAAATGGCACGTCCAATAGGATTCGAACCTATGACCCTCGGCTTAGAAGGCCGATGCTCTATCCAGCTGAGCTATGGACGCATATCCAACGGACACATATAATATATCCTTTTTTTATATAATTGTCAATGTTTTTTGATTACTTTATTTATTGCCCCCCTTTGGGGGGCAATAATATATTGCGGCTAGCTTTGCAGCAATACCGCTGCAAGGCTATAAGTCGTTAAACGACAGACTTTAAAATCTTCTTTGTGTTAAAAGCTCCTTCCATAACGTTCTTGATGCTGTTGCCTATCATAATAATAGCTTGAAGCTCTTTGCTCATATCGCCACCAGTCCAATGGAACCAAACATCAAAACCATCCCAACCCTCTGGTTGGTTACCAAGTGTCATTCCATCAATGTCGTTTGCTATTTTGAGAAGTGTTTTATGATTATTGTGAACGGTCAAAATTCTCTCTGCAATGTCGTACTGTGGGCACTCAAAGTCAATATAGTGAAAGGCTTTGCACGTTTCTTCCACAACACTTGCAACATCTTTTCCATAGGTTTGAGTTATGTATTTCATAAAATCCATCTTACTTATCCTCATTTTGGGGTTTTGACTATTAAGAAGTTTCCCTCTCAACACTTATATTATATCGTGTTCTGAGTACAAATGCAACCTAAAAGTATTACTTTGTTATTGCCCCCCTGTGGGGGGCAATAACAAGCTCCAATAAAAAAGGGCGCTTGCGCGCCCATATATCAAAGATGTTTAATAAGCTATATTTTAAGTCTGCTTATATCGGTTGTGTATTCAAGCCCATTGCTAGTGTATATTGCAGCCGATACTCTTGAAGTATACTTCTTTCCAATAACCCCGTTATTCGCATGAAACGGTGTTTCGATATCCATCAGAATTTCATTTGATTTTTTCGGCTTCGTATCTTTGTCAGTTGCAATAGTAACATGAGGATATGACGCTCCTAAGTATAGCGAAGAACTCCCTATGAGATTCACCATATGACAATATACATCTCTTCTATAATATATAACACCTAAAAGACACTCTACTTCTTTCCCCAACAAGTCCGCATATTTTTTGATAAGTTCTTTATCCTTTCCAAAATACAATGTCGTGTGTGAGTTGTGAAAAGTGAGGTTTTCAAGATTCTTCTTCTCTGGTATCCATTCGCCTTTTTCATTATCATTGTATTCAAAATCTGTTTCAATAAAAGATGACTTTATTGAGGCAGCAAAAGAAGCTGGCAAGGGTAGGCAAAAGAAGGCGGGTTTTTTTGGTTTCATAACTGAACTGCTCCGTTGTTGTTGTTACATTATTATTATATCACGATATAAAATTTTGACAAGTACTTTGTTATTGCCCCCCGTTGGGGGGCAATAAAAGAATATAAAAAAAACATTTTACTTAAAAAATGTTTCAACATAACCATGAGGAACATCAATCGTCAAAACCCTCCAACCATCTACTGGGGTTGGAAGTAGTTTTTTCCAAGATGTTTTTCCATCTTCTTTTCTATCTGCATAACAGGCTATATGAGAAGAGCAATCATCGGAGCTAATCTTTATATGAAATGCTTCATCGGTACTATCCACAATTATTTTATTTAATTTTTCAAGTAATTTCGGATCTATTTTCTTTTCTTTTTTCTTGCCCATTTTTTTATCTCCTTGAAAAAATAAAGAGGGGAGAGAGAAAACCCCTTAACTCTCTCCCCTCATGGATACATAACAATATGTATCCTCCCTTCGGGTGTACCACTTTACATTCTAGCTGACCAAACTAACGGAGTAAAGACCGTTTGCAACAACAGGAGAGTCACCATGCAACCTTGCTACATTTATAATATATCCATTTTTCAGCATTTTGGCAAACTTTTTTAATTACTTTGTTATTGCCCCCCTGCGGGGGGCAATAATATAAAGCCAACAAAGTAGTCAATCCTCTACTTTTATAATGCTTCCATAGTGCATTATAAAAGTTGGTATATGATTTCCGTTTGCTTTATAATTCAAAAACGCATCCCAATAGCCTAAAATTGCCGTATACGCGTCTGACGTATTTATATTTATTTTTTTATTATTATAAAGCTCTATCCAAAAACTTTCAGTATTTTTATCAAAACCCATCAAAGATATATCTTCCACTTTTATATACCTTTCAAAACTTTCACAATAGATAAGTAACAGCATTTTTTAATCTCTCCTTTGCACTATTACATTATATCATTTTGTTTAATTTTTGCAACACTTTTGTTATTGCCCCCCGCAGGGGGGCAATAAAAGCCCCCCTTGACTTAGCAGACCGCAGTCTGCTACAAAGGTTTTCACCAAGCCAACGGGCGAAGCCCCGCAGCTTGCGCTTGCTGCGGAACTCCAAGAGAACATGTACGTTTGATTTTGTTTTCAGCATCGAGGTGCATAAAGACCCCAAAGGTTAGCTGTTTCCTATCTCCCGTTTATCACATGTTTCCTCCTTCATCTTGTGTGTATGCGTACGATTGAACACTAGGTTCACCAAGAATGGCCTAGTGGGTCTGTCGAACGCATACACACAAGATGAAGGAGGGGGTGTCGAAACCTTGTCGGAGCAACAAAGTTTTCCTTACCGACACTTATATTATATCATGATAAGAACTTTGTGCAAGTCGAAAGCATTACTTTGTTATTGCCCCCCTGCGGGGGGCAATAATACAATAAGGGCTGCGAGGGGAAGGGATTGAACCTTCCGCAAGCTTGAGGTTGCGAACCCCCAAAACATTCCCGCCTCAACCGTTTCGCACCAGCCAGAACGCCTCGCATAAAAAGATGCTCCGAGAGGGACTTGAACCCTCACGTCTATACAGACAACGGATTTTAAGTCCGTTGTGTCTACCAATTCCACCATCGGAGCGATGTTATAAATATACGCATATTTTATTTTTCCGTATCTTTTATCATAGCTTGAAAAGCTTTCTTGTACTTATCCTTGTTTTTAGAATTCCTTCTCATAATAAAGGGTACGAACAAAATCGCAAGCACACCTATCTTCACTTTTTTGATATATTCTCTCATATCGTCTCTCCTTGTTACTCTATAAATATATCACTATAAAACGTGTGTGTCAACAAACTTATTATTGCCCCCCTATGGGGGGCAATAATGCACAACCGCTTTCATTTTGAAAGCGTCTACAAAATAAAAAACCGCTTTCATTTTGAAAGCGGTTGTGCATCTATTTACTTATGAGTTTATATGATTGTCTTTATCTTCTCTTGTATCTCATTCCATACAAACGGTTCTGTTATCGCTCCGATTGAGGCAAGGTATTTAAAGGGATCATCTTTCAGCATTTTCATTTCAACTCTACAAGAGTATGATACGCTTATGGTTACGCCCGCAACTTTGTTATAAGAAGCCTTTTTTCTCAATATAAAGTTCCTTCTCTTTATAGCATTGTTAGTTTCGCCCATTTTATCATAGTACTTGCTAGCGTTTACAAGTTGAACCATAGGTATAACTTTCCCGTTAGCATCAAGTCCCGCCCAAGTAAAGCCGACAATATATGGCCTTTCAAGACTTGTCAAACTTTCATGGATCTGTAAACCGACCTTATGTTGGTGATATTCTTCTTTTATCGCCTTTGTTACTTCTTCTGGCGTCATACCTTCCCAAGAGTAGTTTGCGCTCTTCTTCTTGTTCGCTCTACCAGCCCATAGCTCTGTTTTGTATTGGCTCAGTCTTGGTTGTTTTGGACAACCCTTTATATCAACAAAACAGTTTGTATCTTCATCTATGAAAATGTCAACATCACTAAAAGCGCCTCTACCATTCCTCCAAACTGAAAGATTTTGTGTATTCGGTGCTGTTGCAACCTTTTGACTAACAGGCTTTACATATGGAAAGAAGTCGTGCCAGTTCGGAGATTTATCAGCTTCGCAGCCCATACCATTATCTTTGATCAAAGAGACTAGAAGGTTTTCGATAAACATTGGAGTTATTTTGTTCATAACATGTTCCTTATATTTTGAGGTTTATTTTGTGAAAAGAGATTGTTTTATTTCCCCCCCACGTTTATAATATAGCACTTTTGAATATACTTGTCAAGTTATATGAGCGTTTTATTTATCTTTTTTTATCGTGCGTGTGTGCTACTCGTGAGTAGAATACTTGCATAAATACTGCGCACGTACAAAACTACTCGTGAGCAGTATTTTTAATTGTGGTGTGTGCGTATATAAAACTACTCGTGAGTATAGTTTTTTCATATGATGTCTTGTGACTTGTGCGCACACAAGAAAGCTCGTGAGCATTTTCAACGTAGAGCATAATGAAAATGATAATCATTATCAAATAGGGCTTATTTTTTTGCCAAGCCCAAAGCCTATATGTATGAGTAAATAAATGTTTCATCTTATTCGCTCTTGATAATGGTTATCATTTTCATTATGCTATACGCTTAAAATAGTGCGCATGAGCTTGAAAGAGCGAATAAGATGAAACATTTATTGCCCCCCTATGGGGGGCAATAAATATATATGTATATATGTTTAAAAACATATATACATATTCGATTATGGATCAAAACATATATGCATATATGTTTTAGAGAAAATAATTCTTATTGCCCCCTATGGGAGGCAATAAGAATGCGTATAAATATATTTTTATTGCCCCCCATAGGGGGGCAATAAATTGTAAAAGTGTATTTTTTATTGCCCCCCGCAGGGGGGCAATAAAA
>MDSZ01215098.1_pt1 | contig 12978 bp, 6 predicted proteins | sample 811201 | NCBI WGS metagenome assembly MDSZ01 (sample SAMN05326647, study PRJNA326480) | marine metagenome | isolation source: seawater | place: Indian Ocean: North | collected 2010
ACCTGGCAGTTGGCTTTCTCACGCCAGAACCTACGATGAGCAGAGATATAGTCCGCTCTCTGAAATAAATGCCGGAAACGCGGAGCAATTAGGTCTGGCCTGGTACTTTGATACTGGAACTGACAGAGGGCTTGAGGCCTCGCCAATTGTGGTTGATGGGGTGATGTACTCCACGGGCTCTTGGAGTGTCGTGTATGCGAACGATGCGGTAACTGGAGAATTGATTTGGAAATACGATCCCGAAGTCCCGAAGAGTTGGGGAGCAAATGCTTGCTGTGATGTTGTCAATCGAGGAGTGGCTGTTTGGAAGGGGAAGGTCTATGTGGGAACCATTGATGGGCGGTTGATAGCGCTCAATGCTGAGACAGGCGATCAGTTTTGGAGCGTCAATACGATCGACCGGTCTAAGCCCTATACAATAACTGGCGCTCCGAGAGTTATTAAAGACAAGGTAATTATTGGAAATGGCGGCGCTGAGTATGGCGTGAGAGGTTATGTCACTGCTTACGACCATGAAAGTGGTGAACAGGTTTGGAGATTTTACACGGTCCCAGGCGACCCCTCTGAAACCTTCGAATCCGAGACCATGGCTAAGGCGGCTAAGACTTGGACGGGGAACTGGTGGGAAATGGGCGGCGGTGGCACCGTTTGGGACTCAATGGCTTATGATCCAGAGCTGGACCTACTCTACATAGGAGTGGGCAACGGATCCCCTTGGAACCAAATAGTGCGGAGTCCAGGGGGTGGAGACAATCTATTCTTATCTTCAATTGTCGCTCTGAAACCGGATTCAGGAGAATACGTTTGGCATTATCAAACAACACCTGGGGACACATGGGATTATACCGCGACTCAGCACATGATATTGGCAAACCTAAACATTGGTGGGGAAGTTCGAAAAGCAATCTTGCAGGCTCCTAAAAACGGGTTCTTTTATGTTCTTGACCGGGAGACTGGGGAGTTTATCTCTGCGGAGAAATATGTACCCGTTACCTGGGCAACCCATGTGGATCCCGAGACCGGACGGCCTGTAGAGACTGAAAACGCACGATATCAGGTTTCTAATCCCCTGATCGACTTACCTTTGGAGGAGCAAATTGATGTTCTCAGAGGCATGTCGGCTGGAGAAATTGAGGCCGCCTATCATAAACCTGGTCCTTTAGGTGGACACAACTGGCACCCGATGACGTTCAGTCCGGACACTGGGTATGTATATATTCCTGCCCTAGATATGCCTTTTGGTTATGGTAATGAGCCTGGTTTTGTCTATGAAGAGGGTCGTTGGAACTTAGCAAACGATTGGCGGCTTGGGATGCCTACGGGAGAAAAAAGCGTTGATTCTAAAGTAGACGGATTATTAAGGGGCTTTATATCGGCCTGGGACCCGGTGGAGCAAAAAGAAGTCTGGAGAATTCAGCATGCGGGCACTTGGAACGGGGGAATGTTGTCCACGGCTGGGAATTTGATTTTTCAGGGCAATTCAGCCGGTTATTTTGTTGCCTACAGGGCTGATACTGGCGAGGAGCTTTGGTCAGCTGAGACCCAAACGGGTGCCATAGCGCCACCGGTAACATATGAAGTAGACGGACAGCAATACGTCACCATAGTGGCTGGCTGGGGGGGCGCTTTTGCTCTTAGTGCTGGCGCTGCTGAGGATTACAACTTGAAGCCAAGGGGACGGATTCTTACTTATAAATTAGGCGGAGAAATTGAACTTCCCCCGGTAATGGATCAGGATCCAGTAGTCCCTGATTTGCCTGTAGTAGCAGCAAGTGAAGAGGAAATCGCCCATGGGAAATTTATGTACCACAAATACTGTGGCGTGTGCCATGGTGCTGGCGTTCGTTCCGGGGGTGTTATTCCTGACCTGAGATACCTTGTTCCCGGTAAACATCTTATCTTTGAAGACATCGTTTTAGGCGGGATCCTGAAAGATCGGGGGATGGTAAGCTTTTCAGGTTCTCTAACTAAACAGGACAGTTATGCAGTGCACCAGTATGTCATCAGCGAAGCAAAGCGCTTAAAAAAGGCTCAATATGAATACAATTAGCCTATAATGCTCGAAAAGGCGGACCATAATGCGCCTTTATGCGACCAGTCATTGGGAGAAAAAAATGAGTGAAGCAACTAATTTAGAATGGAAAAGCCTGGATCCAAAAGAGATCCCCTTATCTGATATTGATCTTGTTGACCCGCATATTTTTCATAACGATTTTCATGTAAAGATTTTTGAGAGACTCAGAAAAGAATCACCTGTGCATTATCAGCGGGATCATGAAGTAGTTGGTTCCTTCTGGAACGTTACTCGGTACCAAGACATAATGTCGGTGGATACTGATCCCGCGACCTATTCCTCGGAAGGTTCAATTGTGGCGACAGATCCAGAGGAAGAGTTTCCTTTACCTATGTTTATTGCGATGGACCCGCCAAAACACGATAAACAGCGAAAAGAGGTGAGTCCTGTGGTCGGGCCGAAAAATCTCGCTAAAATGGAGAGCACAATAAGAAAGCGCGCCGGAGACATTCTTGATGCTTTGCCCCTTAATACTGAGTTTAATTGGGCCGATAAGGTAAGCATAGAACTTACAACTCAGATGCTAGCGACTCTTTTTGATTTTCCGTTTGAGGACCGCAGAAAGCTTACTCGTTGGTCAGACGTGGCAACAGCGGATGAGCAGTCTGGAATCATTGAGAGTGAAGAGCAAAGGAGAGCAGAACTACTTGAGTGTCTGGAGTATTTCACAGAGCTCTGGAATGAGAGAGTTAATGCGCCTCCCAGAAACGATTTGATTTCAATGTTAGCCCACGGAGAATCTACAAAGAATATGGATCCAGCGGAGTATCTGGGAAATCTTATTCTTCTCATCGTCGGTGGAAATGACACAACCCGCAATTCCATCTCGGGAGGAATTAAGTTCCTAAATGAAAACCCGTTGGAATACCAAAAATTGATTAAAAACCAAAGCCTGATTCCCAACATGGTCTCTGAAATAATTCGATATCAAACGCCCTTGGCTTACATGCGTCGAACCGCTATGAAAGACACAGTCTTGGGCGGCCAGAATATAAAGGCAGGTGATAAGGTTCTCATGTGGTATGTGTCTGGAAATCGGGACAGCACAGCCATCTCTGACGCGGATCGTTTTTTAATTGACAGACCAGACGCACGGAAGCATCTTTCCTTTGGCTTTGGGATCCACCGCTGCATGGGGAATCGCCTCGCAGAGATGCAACTTCGAGTGCTTTGGGAAGAGATTTTAAAGCGATTTAAAAAGATTGAGATGACTGGGCCAGTAACAATGGTCAACTCCTCTTTCGTTAAAGGATACTCTCACCTTCCGGTAATTATTAACAAATAAACAGTTTAGGACATCAGCTTTTTGTCCTAAATCTTAAAAACAAGAAGATTTTTTCTAAGAATTCCGGGAGGGTCGCCGTAACCAATCTTTCCTTCTTATCTTTTTCTCTCAATTTGGGATCGCGATTCTTTGCTTTGCCTAACCCACCACCACCTGCTGTCTCTAGCACGAAGGTTTTTCCGGCAGGAATTAATTCTCTTCCCATACCATTCAACACCTTATCACCCTTTAAATATACCTTTGCCGATCTTCCTGCACCCCCGCCGTGCCTTCCTCTCGGTGGGTTTTTGATTCGATCAAACATTTTTGACACATAAAATGACTCTCCTTTGATATGCGCAAACTCGATCCTTTGTCCAAGTCCACCTCTGAACTCCCCCTGGCCCCCGGAGCCTGCTCTATATTCTTTTTTTAACATAATCATCGGTGAACACGTCTCTGCTATCTCTACAGGTGTTCCTCGAACACCTGAAGGAAAAGCGGTACAAGACAAGCCGTCTTTTTTTGGGCGGGCGCCTGTTCCGCCTGTGTAGAAGGCATTCATTACAAAAGGCTCACACTCGCTTTCTGGAATAAAATCTTTACCCCCATAAAAGACTGGGCCGTAGAGGCAAGCTGCCCCCTCAGCGATAACGTTTTTCTGCAAAGGCTCGTCTAAAGCACCGATCACGACATCGGGCAGCATCTGTCCGATCATATGTCGTGCTGAAACAGCAGAGGGTCGTGGAGCATTTAAAATACATCCGAGCGGCGCGCTTACCTGGATAGCACTCAGAGAACCGCTATTATTTGGTATGTCATTACCGATCAAACATCGAATGCCAAAACAGGAGTAGGCTTGCGCATACGTCAACGGAACGTTTATTCCTTGAGCGCTTTTTTTAGAGGTCCCAGCCCAATCAATGCTTACACCCTCAGTTGAAATTTCTAATTTACATTTGAGGTCGATCGGCTCATGAAACCCGTCGATTTTCATTGAGTTAGTCCAGGACCCTTCAGGGAGCTCGGAAATTTGGGCAATCATAGCGTTTCTTGATTTCTCAATTATCTTGCCCGCAATTGCGTCGAGATCAGAGATAGAAAATTCCTTCATTGTTTCAATCAGAGTTTCGCCAGCCACTTGGTTACAAGAAGCAAGAGAATAAAGATCCCCTTCGGCCGCTTCTGGATCTCTGACATTGGCTTTAAGAATTTCCATAAGAGTAGCGTTGACAATTCCTTCTTTAAAAAGAAAATTAATTGGCAAGTTGATTCCTTCTTCATAAACTTGTTTCCCGTCTGCGCCAAACCCTAACCCACCAACATCTGCTATGTGTGACGTCGCGGCAAATAGTCCTATTGGCGCATCTTGATAAAAAACTGGTGTCACGACAGTAAAATCGTTTAGGTGCCCGGTGCCATGCCAAGGATCATTTGTTAACAAAGAATCTCCCGCTTTCAGAGATGTGATTTTGAATTTCTCTAGGAAATTTTTAACACTCGCCGCCATTGCATTTACATGTCCTGGGGTTCCAGTAATCGCTTGGGCAAGCATGCGTCCTTTTGTGTCAAACAATCCGGCTGAGAGATCGCCTGCTTCCCTAACTGTCGTTGAGAATGCTGTCCTGACTAATGTTTGTGCTTGATCTTCAACGATCGCAATTAGTCGATCCCATATTATCTGATCAGTTAGCGAGAAATCCTGGTTAGCCATCAGCTCTTTCCAAAATAATGTTGCCTAGAGAATCTGCGTGGCATTCAAATCCGACCGGAACTATTGTAGTTGTTTGTTCCTCTGCAATGATAGCTGGCCCTTTAGTAGAAAAGCCATTTTCGAAGCTCTCTCTTTGGTATACGGGCGCTTCGATAAATTCTGCGTTCTTGGGCTCATAAAACGTTTGGTACGACACCGGTTCTGCATGAGATTCACTTCCTCTAGCTTTCGAAACTGGCAAGAGAAAGTTAGTGTTTTCGAAAATAGTTAGCATCCATGAGAGGATTTCTATCTTTGCGTTTCGCAATTTGTGCCCGTAAACCCGTTCGTATTCTGCCTCAAAAAGGTCTCTAACTACTTGGACCTGCTTTTCAGAAAAAACCTTGTTGGGAATCCTGATGTTTAGCTCGTGGCCCTGCCCAGAATATCTCATGCTTATCTGTCTGACTTCTTGAAGAATTGCTTTTGGTGCCGCCAAGGTGACGATTGCAAGCGCCTCATCTCGCATTTCTTCGTATAGCTTGTTAATAACCTCAAAGTTAAGTTCGAGTAGATTCATATGCCTACTGCGAACAACCTCATAAGAAGCGGCGGCTAACAAGAATCCAAGCGCTGAACCAACCGCTGCGTTCTTTGGTATCAATATCCTCTTGGCTTTTAACTTAGAGCCAAGATTAGCTGCATGTATCGGAGCTGCTCCACCAAAGGCAATGAGATCTCTCTCTCCTAGATCTAGGCCATACTCGGCTGCGTGAGTTTTCGCTGCACTGGCCATATTTTCATCAACTACCTCTGTGATGCCCAGTGCGCTTTCAATATCCGGTATGCCCAAGTTCTCGGATATTATTTTATTGATCGCCTCTGTCCCGAGGTCTGTGTTCAGAAAAAAAGGAAAATTTTTAATCACCATTTTTCCTTGCAACAGATCAGCGTCCGTCACCGTCGGTTGGTTCCCCCCTAAATCGTAGCAAGCTGGGCCTGGGCTCGATCCTGCGCTCTCTGGACCCACCTTTATTCGGTCCATTTTATCAACGTGGGCTATGGAGCCGCCTCCAGCGCCAATCTCTAGCATTTCAATTACTGGTATCTTGAGGGGTAAGCCACTGCCTTTCTTAAAACGATAGCTCCTGTCTACCTCAAACTGCCTTGAGATTCTTGGTTCGCTGGAATCAATTAGGCACAATTTAGCAGTAGTGCCGCCCATGTCGAATGACAAAGAAGCATTGCTTCCTATCTGGCTCGAAACCTTAGATGCGAGTATTGCACCACCAGCGGGTCCCGACTCTACGAGTCGGATCGGGAATTTGCTGGCCGTTTCTAGGGTGGTTAGTCCGCCCCCAGATGTGATGAGAAGAAACGGAGATTTTATATCCTTTCCTTTAAGACCCGCTTTAATCTTACCCAGATAGCTCGCCATCAGCGGTTGCACATAGGCGTTACAAACAGTGGTTGAAAATCTTTCATATTCGCGAATCTCTGGGGCAACTTCTGAGCTAATTGATACGTCTAAATCTGGTCGATGCTGTTTTAGGATTTCTCGTGTCTTCAGCTCATGCGCAGGGTTGACGTACGAGTGAAGATAGCCAACTGCTATACTCTCTGCGGCTTCTTTTTTTATAATTTTTAAAGCCTTTAAAATAGTCGACTTGTCTAAGCTTACAAAAACTTCTCCTTCATGAGTCAGTCGCTCAGTAATAGGTATTCTCAAATGTCTGGGCACAAGCGGTTGAGCCCTATCTATATTAATGTCGTATTGCTCAAATCTTTCCTCTCGCGCTATCGCTAGGGTATCTATGTGACCTTTAGTTGTTAGAAACGCAACCTTTGCCCCTGTGCGCTGGATCAGCGCGTTGGTCGCAAGGGTAGTTCCGTGGACAATCAAACTGAGTTCGCTAGGGCTTCGTTCAGCCTTTTTGAGGACATTATCAATTCCGGTAAGTATGCCCAGCTCAGGGTTATCATGATTTGTTAGTAGCTTGTGCGAGATATACCCTTTATCTGGGGTCTCCAGAACTAGATCCGTAAATGTTCCCCCTACATCAATTGCAAGTCGTAATGAATTTTGGCTGTTCATGATCTTCTTCGTTGGTTTCGTATTTATTTAACTACGTACCAAACCCCAGAACAATTATACCGATAAAAGAATTTCGAATTGGGGACACTTAGCTATACTGGTAGAATACTACCTTCTTGCAAATTGGCCGAAAGCCATAGGTAAAATGACGGTTTACGATTTATTAAGACCAATTCTTTTTTCTCTTGAACCCGAGCTGGCTCATCGTCTTACCCTGAAGGGACTTAGCTGGGGATCTCGCTTACTCTCATCTGCTAATCAAGACGACCCTCGTTTGGCAGTTGAGGCTCTCGGCCTTAATTTTTCGAACCCTCTCGGTATGGCAGCAGGTTTTGACAAAAACGGAGAGGTTCCTGACGCTTTGTTGAAACTCGGTTTTGGTTTTACCGAAATTGGTACTGTTACGCCTCGGCCTCAGATTGGGAATCCAAAGCCGCGCGTATTTAGATTGATACAGGATCACGCGTTAATTAATCGCTTAGGTTTTAACAACAATGGGCAAAAGCGTTTGGTAGACCGATTGGAAAAAAGGTCTGAGGCAACACGAAAACTTGGCGTTCTTGGGGTAAACATAGGTGCCAATAAAGAATCCTTTGATAGAATCCTCGATTACGGTGATGGAGCCAAGGCCCTATCTCCCTATTCGGACTACTTAGCAATAAATGTCTCATCGCCAAATACCCCGGGTTTAAGAGGCCTCCAATCTGCTGAAGCACTGGGTGCGATTATTGCGCAGGTCAGAGCATCAATGATTAAAGAGGTACCGGTCCTTGTCAAAATCGCTCCTGATCTCGAAATAAAGGAGCTAGAGGAAATCGCGGAGGTCGCTAGGAAAATGTCGATTAACGGAATAATAGTATCGAACACAACAATAGAGCGACCGGTAAAATCTCGGAACCATCACAAGAACGAAAAGGGAGGATTGTCAGGGAATCCTCTTTTTGAACCTTCTACCCGTGTTCTTTCTCAACTCTACCAGCTTACAAAAGGTCAGACGACTTTGATTGGTGTGGGTGGAATTGAGTCTGCGGAAGACGTCCTTAAAAAAATCCGCTCCGGTGCTTCCTTGGTGCAGCTTTATACTGCGCTAGTCTATAAAGGTCCAAGTCTAATAAAGAAAATAAAGCATGACTTAGTCGAATTGTTAGAGAGAGACGGTTTAAAAAATATCTCTTATGCGGTAGGAATAGATGCATGAAATCAGCCATGGCTTGCTAATGGTTTTGTTAATCAAAATAAGTTCTATCAGAAAGTTTAAGGAAGATTTTTTCATCTCTAACGTTATTTTGACGAGAAAAAAAACTAAGGTGAAGGAATTGCGCATAATTATTTTTTTTGGATTTTTATTGAGCTTAGTCGGCTGTGATTTTCGTTCACATCTGAGCACACCCGAAAATTCTTCTAAACCTTATTATGGAGATTGGGGGATTGATCTCTCGGCCCGAAATAACGAAGTTGATCCAGGAGATGATTTTTTCGAATATGCAAATGGAAAATGGGTGATAGACAATGAAATCCCTTCTGATCGATCCAGACACGGTGTTTGGCTCGAACTCAGAGAGAGAGTAGAAAAACGTTTGTTGGAAATTGTAGAGAATAAGGACGACCTAGGGTCAACGAGGAGCGCCTCACAACAAAAAATCACAGATTATTATGCAAGTTGGATGAATACCGATCTGCTCAATCAGCTTGGGCTAGCGCCACTGAAAAAGGATATCAAACGAATTAAATCGATTACCAGTCGGTCGGATTTAGCGAGTGAATTTGGCAGACAATACTTTGTTTCGGGAGCAAGCCCGTTTTACGCTCGAGTTTCTGTAAACCCGTTGAATCCTGATCAATACCAGATCCAGCTTGGTCTTTCCGGTTTGGGCCTGCCCGATAGGGATTATTACTTAGAGGATACAGAACGTTTTAGGAATATCAGGCTTCATTATAAGAGATACATTGCGAGTGTTATTGAGTTGGTGGGTATTGATTCTCCGGACAGCAGCGCGAGGAAAGTATTAGACCTCGAGCGGCAAATTGCCCTAGTTCAGTGGCCAAGGGCAGATCGCCGTGACAGAGACAAGACTTTAAATCCTACAACTTATACTGACTTAAAGAGCGCCCACCCTAGTTTCGATTGGGATAAATTTTTTTCAAATGCGGGTGTTTTTTCCATTAAAGCGTTGAATGTAAACCAGCCGGATACTCTAGATCCTCTGATCGCACTGACTAAAAATCAATCATTAGAAACTTGGCAGAATTATCTAATTTTTCATCTAGTCAGGAAAAATTCTAACTTGCTATCCGAAAAATTAGATTTGATGAATTTTGAATTTCGCAAAGTGCTGACTGGACAGAAAGAACAATTACCTCGATGGAAGAGAGGAATACAAAGAGTGGGTGCCCGATACGGCCTCGGAGGTTTGTTAGGAGAGCTTTACGTGGAAAGATATTTCCCGCCAAGTTCAAAAATAAAGATGAATGAACTGGTCAATAACCTACAAAAAGCTTTCCGCAATCGTATTGAGGCGATTGAGTGGATGACAGAAGAAACAAAGTCCGAGGCTTACAGGAAATTAGCTTCATTTGAGCCAAAAATTGGGTATCCGGAAAAGTGGGAGGATTTGACTTCAATAGAAATAAAAAAAGACGATTTATTCTTGAATGCGAGGCGCATTCAAAACTTTTTTGAAAAAAGGGACATTAGCAAATTAGATCAGAAAACTGATAGAACCGAGTGGTTTATGAGCGCACACAACGTAAATGCTTATTATATGGCCAGTTTTAACCAAATTGTTTTCCCTGCCGGTATATTGGAAGCTCCATTTTTTGATCCCCTAGCTGACGATGCCGTCAATTATGGTGCCATCGGTGGCGTAATCGGCCATGAAATGGGACACGGATTCGATGATCAAGGTTCTAAGTATGATTCGACGGGAACTAAGCGAAATTGGTGGACGTCGTTAGATCGTAAGAACTTCGAGAAAAAAACAACATTGCTAGTAGAACAATATGACTCGTTTGAAGTAATTCCTGGTCACTATATTGACGGTTCATTTACTTTAGGAGAAAACATAGGTGATCTTGGTGGTTTGGAGATAGCGTTTGAAGCTTACAAAATTAGTATGCGTGGGAAAGAGGATGTGATTTTAGATGGTTTATCAGGTTATCAGAGATTCTTTCTTGCTTTGGCTCAGGCATGGAGAGGTTCTAGCAGGGATGAGTTTTTATTGAGACAGTTAAAATCTGATCCCCATTCTCCGCAAAAATATCGAGTAAATGGAGTGGTTCGAAATATGTCTGGTTGGTATGAAGCGTTTGGTGTTGGCTCAGAGCACGATCTCTATTTGCCGGAGAACCTAAGATCAAGTATCTGGTGATATTGTGATTAATTTCGTTCACGCAAGATATTTACTTAGGTTCCAAAATGACAAACCTGGATTCTCTGCAGGAATTGTAAATCAGGCTTTGGATCGCGATGATATTCTCGGGAATTTTGGAATCTGAGCTAAAGAATAGGAGAATATTGAATTTGTCACGTGAGGAGATTAAATAAATGAGATTCATTTTTTTTGTAGTTGGTTTGTTCCTCTTTTCGGCATCGACAATTGGGGACGAAATTCAGGAGATTACAAATCTTTACAGAACATGGATTGTTGCTGTTGAAGAGGGAGACATTAAATCTTACGTCTCGGTTTTGCATGAGGATGTCAAACTAATGCCCCCGGGTAGTCCGCCATTCGAGGGAAAGGAAAAATATAAGGAATTTTTAAAACCCGTTTTCGCATCGGCTGATTACGAGATTGATGTAAAGGTTGAGCCTAGCGTCGATATCTTGGGTGATGTGGCAATCGCGGAATACGAATACGTAATTTATCTTAAGTTAAAAGAAGGTCAGGAGGCGATTAATCAGCCTGGCGCTATTCAGGCGTCCCGAAGCCATAACGCTTACTTTGATGTGCTTATAAAAAATTCACAAGGGAAATGGTCTGTTTTCAGGCACACTTGGCGGGATAAGGGTTACGACATGGCTGCGAGCGATTCAGGCTAATTGTTGTAGACTCGGTTTTTTTTTCCTCGACAGCGTTTGGAGCAATACTTCACTTCTGTCCAATTAAACTGCCACTTTTTTCGCCAGCTAAAAGGCCTCCCGCACGAAAGGCATAATTTTTTCTCCAGATTACTTTTCTTGTGCATAAGCACGCCTACGCTCTCTTGGAAAGAGCGGCTCACTTATCTTGATAAAAAAATAAAAAAACACTCGTGAAGATCTACAGATCTGTCACCGCACCCAGCGAGGCGGAGCTGACAAGCTTGGCGTATTTGGCTAGCAGCCCTTTTTTTGCGTAGGGCTGAGGTTTTGACCAGGATTTTTTTCTCGAAGCCAGCTCCTCTTGAGTCAAATCTACGTCAATTGTTTTCGATTCTGCGTCTATCGTGATTCGATCACCATCTCTAAGCAGTGCAAGAGGTCCTCCCTCGTATGCCTCTGGTGAGATGTGTCCTATAACGAAACCGTGGGATCCCCCTGAGAACCTACCATCAGTGATTAATGCTACACTCTTAGCTAGCCCTCTTCCGTTTATGGCGCTAGTCGGTGATAGCATTTCTCGCATTCCCGGCCCGCCCTTTGGTCCCTCATATCTGACGACCACAATATCTCCTGCGACAACGTCGCCATCTAGTATCGCCTTTAATGCCGCTTCCTCGCCTTGAAAACATTTTGCACTTCCCTCAAAAGAAAGACCTTCATGCCCAGTAATTTTCGCGACTGCTCCTTCGGGCGCTATGTTGCCTCTAAGTACAACTAAGTGTGAATCTCTTTTTATCGGATTATTATAGGATCTGATAACTTTTTGCCCGTTCGGGTAGGGTTTAACGTTCTCTAAGTTTTCTCTCAGTGTTTTTCCGGTTACTGTCAAACATTCACCATGCAGAAAACCATTTTCCAAAAGCGATTTCATCAAAGGTTGAATGCCACCAATACTTATTAATTCACTCATTGCATACTGACCTGCTGGTCGCATATCAGCAAGCACAGGGACTTTCTTCCCGATTCTGTCAAAATCATCAATTGTTAGCGGAATGTTCGCAGCTTGGGCAATCGCTAACAAATGTAAGACGGCGTTCGTGGAACCTTCCAGCGCTATGACAGTAGTAATGGCATTTTCAAAGGATTTCAAAGAAAGAATATCCGACGGTTTTATGTCCCTATTAATTAGCTCTAATACCGCAGCCCCTGCCGCATAGCTGTCTGCCCGTTTGTTTTCTGAAATTGCTTCTTGAGCAGACGAGTTGGGTAGAGAAAGGCCTAGCGCCTCTATCGCGGAAGCCATTGTGTTCGCGGTGTACATGCCCCCACAGGATCCTGGCCCCGGGATCGCGGTGGACTCAACTTCTTTTAACTCGATGTCTGAGATTTTTCCAGCCGCATGCTGTCCGACCGCTTCGAAGACTGACACAACATCTCTTCTGTTTTTTCCCGGCTGGATCGTGCCGCCATAAACGAAAACGCTGGGTCTGTTGATACGAGCCATCGCCATCGCACAGCCCGGCATGTTTTTATCACATCCACCGATCGCCACGAATCCATCAAACCCTTCGGCACATACTACCGTTTCGATTGAATCTGCGATGACTTCTCTCGACACAAGTGAGTAGCGCATTCCGGGAGAGCCCATGCTGATGCCATCGGATACAGTAATTGTGTTAAAAGTAACTGCTTTGCCACCAGCCTCATCAGCGCCTAAACCGGCCGCATCAGCTAATTCGTTAATGTGCATATTGCATGGAGTCAGGTTGCTCCAAGTGGAGGCAATCCCCACTTGTGATTTCTTGAAGTCATCCTCGGTGAAGCCCACCGC
>MDSZ01021682.1_pt1 | contig 12977 bp, 9 predicted proteins | sample 811201 | NCBI WGS metagenome assembly MDSZ01 (sample SAMN05326647, study PRJNA326480) | marine metagenome | isolation source: seawater | place: Indian Ocean: North | collected 2010
GGAGCCCACGAGCGGATTTGAACCGCCGACCTCGTCCTTACCAAGGACGCGCTCTACCGACTGAGCTACATGGGCGGGGGGCATGATTTTTGAGAAAACATTTCAAACTAAACTGTTGATTGAGTTTGTCAAGAAAAACAAAAATTTTATATTAATCTTTTGGTTGTAAATTTAAAATCTTGATCAAACAATAGATTTAGCTTAAAAGACATCCTCTAATGCGGGCGTAGCTCAGTTGGTAGAGCACCACCTTGCCAAGGTGGATGTCGAGGGTTCGAATCCCTTCGCCCGCTCCATTTATCTGAATAACTTTTTTATTTCCTCAGTAATCTCACTCTTAAATGCAATTACAGAAATTAGGTTATCATTTCTCGAAAGTTCTATGAGTTCTATTCCTGCTCCCTTCAAAATGGGAATTAATGGAACTATGTCATGGCTTTTCATATCTATGTCAACCATCACGTCAGCTATACCAATGCATAGTAAATAATAACCATAACAATCTCCCCAAGTTCGACATGTTGCCCCCTTATCAAGCAAAATATTCCAAGATGAAATATATTTTGTTTTTTCAAGTCTTCTGTAATCAGTTGTAAGAATTAATGAATTGCTCCAATTTTTGAATTTAGTTGATCTTATAGACCTACCATTTAAAAATGTTTGTTTATCTTCACCAATCAAAAGAGCATCATCTACCATAGGTAAAGAAAGGGAACCATAAATTGGAAGGTTGTCTTTCATTAATCCAACTAATGTTCCGAAAAAAGGAACTTTATTGGCAAAATTAAAAGTACCATCAATTGGATCAATTACCCAACAATATGGTGAAGGTTTTTTGATATCCGGGAATTCTTCTCCAACATAAGAATGTTTAGGAAAACAATTTTCGATCTGTTGCCTAATAAAATGCTCTACATACAGGTCCGTTTCTGTAATAAGAGTACCATCAATTTTTTTTGAATAGTTTACATTTTGTTTATTAAATACACTTTTAACTTTTCTGTTAGTTATGCTTGTTGTTTTATTAATAAACTGTGAGAATTCATTAAATGTAAAATTCATAATTCAAGTATACTTATATGAAAGTTTTAACATTAGACTTTGAAGGTTCGCTAAAAAAAGGTATCCGTGAAATTGGTGGTGTTTTAAGTGAAAAGTCAAAGATAACTGAAGTCTATGATATAAAAACAGACAATGAAATAGAAATAAAAAAATGTTTAATTGAAATACTTTCAAACGATATAGAATTTATTGTAAGTCACAACATACATATAGAAAAGAATCTCTTAAAAAAATATTTACCGTATCCGAAAAAAAAAAATGTTTTAGGTACATTTGATTGGGGACCATGGTTAGACACAAAAAAACTGTATACAGCATTGTATCCAAAAATAAAGAACTATGAACTCAAAAATCTTGTTAATATTTTTTTGAAAAAAAATATTTTGGAATTGAGCACAATGTATTGTAATCCTAGTAAAAACAATTTTCACAATGCGCTTTATGACGCTCTGTGCACATTTCTACTTTACAATAGATTATCAGACAAAGTTACCCTTAAAAAATTTATTTCTTAAATATTAATCTTTAGTTTGTTCTAGTTCATCAGAAGTTGAAATTTCGTTCGCTATTTCTAAAGATTCCTCATCGTCAATCTCTTCACTTAGTTCAACAACCTCGGATACAGCAATTAATGAATCACCATCACTTAAATTGACTAATCTAACACCCTTAGATCCGCGATTCGTTTCTCTTATATTATTAACGGGACATCTCATTGCCTGACCATTAGATGTTATCATTAAGATTTCACTTTCAGGATTTACACTTAGTGCACCCACAATGCAGTCATTATTCATTGCTGTAACGCCTTGTCCTCCACGTTTCCTAGGAGTTATATCATCGCTCTTTTCATCATCATTTTTTCCACCATTTGGTAAAAATGCACTAAATCTCGTACGGATGCCTAATCCATTTTTTCCAGCAATCAATAATAACTTTTCATCATCAACAACCAAAAAAGTATCAACCCTATCGTTGGGTTTAAGTTTAATTCCACGAACTCCTCTAGTAACTCGACCTTGATCGCGCAGTTGATCACAACTAAATCTCAAGCCTTTACCATTTTTCGTTAATATTAAAATATGATCATTTAAATTTGCTTTAATTGCTTTTAACAAATTATCTCCTTCATCAATATTAATACCAATAATACCGCCTTTACGATGGTTTTTATATGCACTAATTCTAGTTTTTTTAACCACACCTTTTTCAGTACATAAAATTAATGATTGCTCAGATTCGAATGAATCAATTGATATTAATGCAGCGACTTTTTCACCTTTTTGCATATCTAAAAGGTTAATTATATTTCTACCTTTTGAAGTTCTACTCCCCTCTGGAATTTCATATGCTTTTTCAACATAAACTCTTCCATTTTTCATAAAAAACATAAGAGTGTCATGGGCATTGCAAGTCTGAAGAATTGTAACAGGGTCTTCTTCTCTTTGACCACTTCCTATAACTCCTTTGCCACCTCTATTTTGTGATCTAAATTCCTCTACACTTGTTCTTTTTATAAAACCACTTTTTGTTATTGTAATAACGCAACCATCGTTTGGAATCAAATCCTCCATCCGTACATCACCTTCATACTCGGTAATTTCACATTTTCTCTCATCTGAATATTGTTCTTTTAAGGTAAGAATCTCTTCCTTAATAAGATTTAGTAAAACAGATTCATTATTTATGATCTCTTTATATCCATTAATCAAAGACATCAATTCTTTATATTCGGCATCGATTTTATCTCTTTCCATACCAGTTAATTGGTATAACCTTAGGTCTAAAATTGCGTTAACCTGACGATCAGAAAGTGTATACTTTGAAACCAGATTTATTTTCGCCTCATTACGATTTGCTGATGCTCGAATAATTCTTACAAAATCGTCAAGGTTATCTTGTGCAATTTTATATCCTTCTAGAATATGGGCTCTGTCTTCAGCTTTTTTTAGCCTAAATCTAGTTCTTCTCAAAGTAACTTCCCTTCGATGCTCTACATAACAAGACAAAGCATCTTTAATCGTCATTTGCCTTGGTCGTCGCTTATCTAGTGCAAGTAATATTACTCCGAAACTACTTTCTAAAGCAGTTAACTTAAATAATTTATTGATCGTAACTCGTTCAATTTCACCAAGTTTAAGTTCGATTACAATGCGTGTTGTTTCTGTTGACTCATCCCGTAAATCGCTAACCCCATCTAAAATTTTATCTTTAACAAGCTCTGCAATTCTTGTAACCAATGTCGCTCGATTAACATTGTATGGAATTTCAGTAATAATAATTTGCTGTTTACCATTAGGAAGTTCCTCTGTTGTTAATGTTCCACGCATTCTTACAATTCCACGACCTGTGTTCATGTATGATTTAATACCACTTCGACCTGCTATAACACCACCAGTTGGAAAATCAGGACCTGGAAGCACTTCCATAATTTCATCAATCGTGCAATTCGGATTATCAATCAATAAGCAAAAAGCATCAACCAACTCGCCAAGATTGTGAGGGGGAATATTCGTCGCCATTCCTACAGCAATGCCTGACGAACCATTCATCAACAAAGAAGGTAATGATGAAGGAAGTACAGTGGGTTCAGTAGAACTTTCTTTATAATTCGGAGCGAAATCTACCGTATCTTCATCAATATCCTTTAATAGCTCTTCTGCGATTTTTGTTAACCTACATTCCGTATACCTGTAGGCTGCTGCTGAATCTCCATCAACTGACCCAAAATTTCCTTGACCATCGACCAATGGATATCTCATAACCCACGGTTGAGCCATGCGAACAAGAGTATCATAAACAGAACTATCGCCATGTGGATGATAATTCTTTAATACCTCCCCAACTACACCGGCACATTTATCATAGGCACGGTTATGAAGTAATCCTTCTCGAAGCATCGCATACAAAACTCTCCGATGTACTGGTTTAAAGCCATCGCGAACATCAGGTAAAGCTCTACTCACAATAACAGACATTGAATAGTCAATGTATGCAGACTGCATAATCTCAGTAATATTTCCTGAGAATAATAAATTTTTGTTATCACTCATTTTTTAAAATTTAAGCATCTAAAAATGTCACATTAAGAGCATTATCTTCAATAAATGCTCGACGAGGTGGAACTTCTTCACCCATAAGCATTGTAAAAATATTATCAGCAGCGATTGCATCAGCTATTTCTACTTTAATTAAACTTCTTTTTTGATGGTCCATTGTTGTTTCAAACAACTGTTTAGGATTCATCTCACCCAGTCCTTTATATCTTTGGATCTGCAAGCCTTTTCTACCTTCTTTTCGAATAATTTCTAAAAATTTTGAAACAGACGATACATCGATACTTTCCTCTTTTTCCTCAGAGCCAGCATTAAGGATAATCTTAAAATCACTTTTATTCGCAGTATCACTAAAAAATGAATGGTTAATTCCTAAATTTACACATTCACTTAAGACTTTTTCAATTTCGTTTGTTTCAAAAATTTCGTGAATAGATATTCTTTGAGTCAATTTTTGGTTATTAAGTTCGATCTCCCTACTTATAACATCGAAATTTTCGTCTGATATATTTTGAGAATCAATAAATCCTGTTTTGGCTTCAATATCTTTAAGAAATCTAATTTCTTCATCATTCCCTGTTCTTATTCTAGCCAAAAATCTTGGTAATTTTTCAGTTTCGGAATCCAGTTGCACTAGTAATCTCGTTAATGTACAGCCATATCTTTGTAAGCCCACACTCAATGATTCGAGTTTTAAAAATTGATCGATGATTTTCTGTATAATTTCCTCTGGAAAAGTATAGTTGTCAGATATTCGACAAAACCTAATATCCTCACTACCAAGTGAAAGTAATATTTTGCTCATTTCCGCATCATCTTGAATGTATTGCTCAGTTTTCCTTCTTTTGATTTTATACAATGGAGGTCTTGCTACATAAACGAACCCATTTTCAATCAACCCTCTCATTTGTCTAAATAAGAATGTTAGAAGTAATGTACGTATATGTGCTCCATCTACATCCGCATCTGTCATAATAATAATTTTATGATATCGAGCCTTAGAAGCATCAAATGCACCATCTCCATCATGATCGCCAATTCCTGTACCTAAAGCAGTAATTAAGCTTCTAATCTCAGCATTATTCAGTACTTTATCGAGACGGGCTTTTTCAACATTTAAAAGTTTCCCACGAAGAGGTAAAATCGCCTGAGTCAATCGATCTCTTCCCTGCTTTGCGGAACCACCAGCAGAATCACCCTCCACAATGTAAAGTTCGCTTTTAGCTGGGTCTTTTTCTGAGCAATCTGCAAGTTTACCTGGTAACCCACCACCTGACAGTGCCCCTTTTCTTACAGTTTCTCTTGCCTTTCTTGCTGCTTCTCTGGCTCTAGCAGCGTTTATCACTTTTTGAATAAGAAGTTTTGCAATTTCAGGATTTAGCTCAAAATAGTGTTTCATTTTTTCGCCAACAATTTTTTGAACAATTCCATCAACCTCTCTATTGGATAATTTTGTTTTTGTCTGCCCCTCAAACCTTGGTTCAGGTACTTTAACCGAAATTACTGCTGTTAAACCCTCCCTCACATCTTCACCAGTAAGTGAAATGTCTTTTTCTTTTAACAACTCGTTTTGCCTAGCATAATTATTTATTACCCTTGTTAGAGCCGTCCTAAACCCGGAAAGATGAGTACCACCTTCAATATTGTGAATAGAATTAGCATATGCGTAAAGTTGATCCGCAAATGAATCGTTATAAATGAAAGCTACTTTAACCTTAATCGGAACATCTCCAGACTCTGCTGGTGCCTCTCCATCAAAAGCAATTGGCTCATTGATAAGGCAATTTTTGTTCTGATTCAAATACATTACATATTCGCTAATACCATCTTCAAAAAGAAAATTCTCTTCTCTATCATTCTTATCTTCTTTTAGGGAAATTCTTAAACCTGGATTAAGAAATGCTAATTCTCTTAAACGCTTAGCCAGTAAGTCGAATTTAAATTCTCTAGTCTGATCAAAAATTTGATCGTCGGGCATGAAAGTTATTTTTGTGCCCGTTGTTTGACATGAACCCACTACATGCATTGATTTAGTAGTCTTCCCTCGTGAGAACTCCATCTTGTGAATTTTTTCTCCGCGTCTTACCTCAGCGGTAAACCATTCTGATACAGCATTAACACACTTTGCCCCAACACCATGAAGTCCACCGGAGACTTGATAAGCTCCTTTGCCGAACTTACCTCCCGCATGTAAGTTTGTTAGGACAAGTTCTAAAGCAGGAATGTTATGTTTTGGGTGAATATCAACTGGTATGCCCCTACCATTATCTTGTATTGAACAAGATCCATCTACATGCAAATGAACTTTAATCTCAGAGCAATAACCGGCTAAAGATTCATCAATGGAATTATCGACAATTTCAAAAACACAGTGATGAAGTCCTCTTTCATTAGTATCACCAATGTACATATCAGGTCTTTTCCGTACACCTTCAAGACCTTCAAGTTTCTGGATTTGAGAAGAATCATATTTTTCTTCTTTATTATTGCTTATTTCTTCTGACATTTGAGGAATTTAGTGGTTTTTGATAATTATGAGAATTATGTTTCAAGATAACTCTTTTTACTGTTTTACTTTTTTGCTCTTAGAAGAAAATTTATCTTCAGAAAACTAACTTGTTTTATACCCTTTTTGGACTCTCTCAGTCAAGGTGAGAATATACGATTTTTCTTCAATTCTGTGCTCGTACATAAGGATATATTTTATCCAAATTCGAAATGTTTTTTTTATTTGTTTAAGTAATTGATTATTAACAATTTATATAAACTTTCATGTTCATTTTTTTATAAAAAAATCTACTTTCAATTTCAGAACAATAATAAAACTTTTTTTATTTATAAAAAGCTTGATCTTACATCTGGATTTTTTGAGGCATAAACTTCAAAATATCATTACAATGGAATAAAATCCCACAAGACTGATATTATAGAAATTGTGCCTATGAAATAAATTAAATTAAAATATATTCCTATCTTAAAGAAATCCTTAAAATGATAGCCACCAACAGTGTAAACAAAAGTATTCGTCTGATATCCAATAGGAGTTAAAAAACTGGCAGAAGCTGCTATGCAAGTCGTCAAAACATACGCTCTAGCATCAATGGCAGCCATCTCCATCACACTAGCTACTTCAAGTGCAATTGGAGCCATTATAACTATAGTAGCGTTATTGGAAAGTACTTCTGTTAAAAAAGCTGTGCACAAATAAAGGATGATTAATAGTGCTAACGGGTGCCATTGTTGTTCAAAAAAACCAAACCCAATATTTCCTACTGAAGAAGCTATTAATTTGGACGCACCTGTGGCCTGCATGGTTGTTCCCAGAGCTAACATACCATAAATTAAAATTAATATATTCCATTCAATAGCCTGATAGGCTTCCCTGGTATGTAAACAACCAGTTAATAATAAAATTGAAACACCAATAATTGAAACTATTGAAATAGGCAAAATTCCAGAAGAAGCTAAAGCAATAATCCCAATTAGAACACTAATCACTATTGGTGCTTTTTTCTTCATATTTTTTAATGGTATTGAAGCATGATCTAGAAAAACAACTTCTTCAGATTTCCTTAAGCGTTCAATTGCATCATTTGTTCCTAAAATGAGAAGTGTATCTCCAGATTGAAATTTTACTTTGTCTAATTCCATTCCAAGATTTTTTCCTCTACGATGAATTGCAAGAATGGTTAGATTGAATCGAGTTCTAAAATTCACATCGATTGTACTTTTCGAAATAAGAGATGAAGAGGGACCAACTAAACACTCAACCATTTCTCCAGTTTTTGATGAAATCTGCTCTAACCCAAGTTCAGAAACATTGTCTAATAAATTGATCCCATCAAATTCATTGGTCTCAATAATACCTTGTCTTTTGCAAGATAAAACCAGTCTATCGTTTGCTTCGAAAATTAAATCTTTCTTATTTGCAGCAACAGGGAATCCATTTCGAACCACATCCAAAAGTCTGACACCGCTAAGTTGTGCAACTCCTGAAGATATAAATTTTCTCCCTATTAATGAAGAGTTTTCTTGAATTACAGCTTCAGTTAAGAATTCCTTTTGGTCAATATCAGATATAATATTTGATAAAGCCTCTCTTTTAGGAAGGAGTTTTCTTCCAAATAATACAAGTAGCCCTAGAGAAATTATCAATAATGGAAGTGCGATTTTGGATAACTCAAACATGGACATAGGTTCCATTTCCGGATAGACTGTTGAACTTGTTAAAATCCCACTAGCTAGTATGTTTGTACTAGTTCCAACCAATGTACAACAACCCCCAAAAATTGAAGCATATGATACCGGGATTAGCATTTTGGATGAATGAATTCCCATTTTTTTTGCAAGACTTATAACCACAGGCAGCAATACTACTACAACTGGAGTGTTGTTGATAAATGCAGATATAAATGCTACAATAAGTAATAAAATTAACATAAAGTTCCTATAGCCATACTTACATAATTTTCCGAGTGTTTCTGAAATCGATTCAATCAAACGACATTTACTTAGAGACGCACTTATTACAAACATTGCAGCGATCGTAATAGGAGCCTCACTTGAAAATACGCTCAATACCTCAGAGACAGTTGGCCACTTCTCACTTATTTTTAATCCCGAAAAAACTAGAATTAAACCAAGTAAAGTTAATGCAGTAACATCAACACTTACTTTTTCCAAAACAAAAGAAATTACCGTGCAAATCAATAATACAAAAACTAATATTGTTTCCCAATCCATAACTTAGTTATAGTTTACTAGTTTTTTATTTATGACATTTATTTTCATGAAATTTAAATTTAAAAATTTATTTATTATTTCTTTCATTTTTAAAGGTTTCTATCAATGAATTTCAGCTTTACTCATCGCCCTAGACGCATTCGTAATAACCCTATTCTCCGTTCTTTGGTTAATGAAAATTCCCTCAAGCACTCTGACTTAGTATTTCCAATTTTTGTTTCAGAGACAATTTCTAAGCCTGTAGAGATCAAATCCATGCCTGAAATTTACCGTTGGCCTCTAAAATTACTTATTCCTGAGATAAAAAAATGGTACGACCTTGGTATAAAATCCTTTGCAATATTTCCACATATAGATGAGCAAAAAAAAGATCTAACAGGTTCAAATTTTTTGAATCATGATTCTTTAGTATTCAAGACTGCAAAAGAAATAAAAGCCGCAATAAACGATATTGTTATAATTTGCGATCTTGCACTAGATCCCTACACAACACACGGTCACGACGGTATAATTGATGAAAAAAATAACATTGATAACGATAAGACCGTTCAAATTTTAGCACAAGGAGCTGTAATTGCTGCTGATTCAGGTTATGATTTAGTCGCACCTTCCGATATGATGGATGGAAGAGTAAAAATAATCAGAAACGAATTAGAGAAAAAAAACTTCAGTAATGTTGGCATTGTATCTTATTCTGCAAAATTTTCTTCTTCATATTATGGTCCATTTAGAGAAGCAATTGGCACAAAGCTAACAAAACCTATAGATAAATCAACATACCAATTAGATCCAGCTAATATTAGAGAGGCTAAAAGAGAATTAACCTTGGATTTCGAGGAAGGGGCAGACATTTTGATGGTAAAACCTGCAGAACCCTACCTAGATGTTATTACTTATGCTAAAAGTAATTTTAATATTCCTATTGCCGCATATCAGGTTTCCGGAGAATATTCTAGAATTTGGGCTGCCCATATGCAAGGTTGGCTTGACCTAGATGCATGTGCTCAAGAATCACTACTCTCAATAAAAAGAGCGGGTGCAGATTTTATATTTACCTATTTTGCAGAAAGAATCGCTAAGATTATTTAATTAGATTCATCTGGTGCACCCCCTTCGTAAGGGGTCGTATCTTCCTTCTCCTCCTCTTCATCCCATTTTAAATCGGAATCAGGTAATAACTTTTCTTCTTTATCTGATACTTCAATTAATTCTGTATCAAGATCTGAATAATCCTCCTCATCTTTATTTTTATCCTCATCTTCTTCCAGATCTGCATCAATTGCAAAGCCCTCGGGTACAAACTCTAAAATGGAAAATAATTCATCACTAAAATGAGATCGTTTACCTTCAAGGAAATCATTATTCTGCTTCTCAGCCAAGACTTCCTCCATTTCCTCCAAGGTGTAAGGTTCTACAAATTCTATTAATTCATTAAGCATGCTAACCCTAATTTGGGATACATGATTAATAAAATCTGCATAAGGACCTTTTTCTTCATCTAGAACATCCGGTAAGGCAAATAACATATCTTCAGCTTTTAATAGAGAGTCTCTCACTCTGACTAACTTTACCAAGCCGCCTTCTTTTTCTTCATCAATTGCGAAAGTAAAAAAAGCTTCATCTATGAATTGAGATTCTAAACCAAATTCGGTCATTGAATCTAATAATTCGTTAATATGTAGAAATTGCTTTGGGTCTATAATGCCAAGATCATCAACATCCCAATTTTCGTTATCACTTATAGAATTCACCCACCAGTTCTTATCATCACCGATTCGAACTATGCACCAATCTAAGCTAGGTCCTGTTTTTTTCATTGGAATGTCTTATGATTAGATGTTTTTGTATGACAACCACCAAATTCATTTATATTATATGTTCTTAATTTTAAAATTTCCATTGTTTGTATTCTTTTTAACTATCTAGATTAAATTTGTGAATCATATTTATCAAAATTTTATGCGCCCTTTATTGTTTAAGTTAAATCCTGAACAAGCCCATGATCTTGCATGCAATTTTCTATCGATAATGGAAAAATCAAGTTTTTCTAGAAAAATCATAAGTTTTTTGACACATTCTGACAATCAAGCAACGGAAGTATTTGGAATTAAATTTCCAAATAAACTCGGTCTTGCCGCAGGTATGGATAAAAATGCAAAATTTCCCAAAACTAGTGCCGCAATAGGGTTCGGACATGTTGAGATTGGAACCATTACGCCCCAACCTCAATCAGGCAATCCGAAACCTAGACTATTTAGGTATCCTAATCAGAATGCCTTAGTAAATAGAATGGGGTTTAATAATGATGGTGCAGAAAAAATTATTCAAAGGATCCAGAATCTTTATCCCAAGAAAGATCGTGTTAATCCCCTTGGTATTAATATAGGTAAATCTAAAGAAACCCCCTTAGAAAATGCACATGAGGACTATATATTTTGTCTTAAAAAGAGTTTTAAAGAAGCTGACTACATTACCGTTAACATCAGTTCCCCTAATACAAAAAATTTAAGGGATTTACACAAGACTTCTTACATTGAACCTCTTCTAAAAACTCTTGTTGAAACAAATAAAGCACTTGCAAGCAGCAATAACACTCAAAAAGTTCCTCTATTATTAAAAGTTTCGCCTGACGAAAATATGAAAAGTATAGAAAATATCGTGTGCTTGTCTAAAGAAATTGGTTTTTCAGGTGTCATCGCAACAAATACATCAGTAAATTTTTATGGAAATGAAGATTTTCAGTCATTTGAAAAAGGGGGATTAAGCGGAAAACCTTTGAACAATAGGTCAAACAATATAATAAAATTTATTTCCAGGGTCACTGATCAGTCTTTTCCTATTATTGGAGTTGGCGGGATAAATGACACGGAATCTGCAATCAGAAAACTGGACTCCGGTGCATCGCTTTTACAAATTTATTCATCGCTTGTATTTGAAGGCCCATTTTTTCCTTCAAAATTAATTAAATCAACAAATTATCGAAATAAATTATTTTTTTGAGAAAGTCCTTTTTTCTTGAATTACAATACTTTAAGATCAAACTAAACTAAAGTTTACAGTGAAAAAAATCTTATTAGTTTTATCTATTGTAATTGTTACTTTCTGTGGAACAGCTTTTTTGTTATTGTTTCAAGGGAATATTAATAACGCATCTGAATGGTGGAGTTCCTACACAAGAGATAAAGAATGGATGCTATACAGTCCATATTCAAATCGAGTAGAGAATGCTGATTATCTTCTTATAAAAGATGCTACACAAATAAAAGTCATCGATAGAAATATTTTTTGGAAAGGTTCGGGTGCCATCATTATTCCAGAAATTAATAATGATGGAATAGTAGTTAACTTAACTGTAAAAAAGGGAGGAAAAGGCTATTCTAAAAAAGTAGAAATATTGGCAACTGGAAGTGGAAGTGAAAAATTTAAATTTGGTGATGTTAATGTTCAAGATGGTCAAATCAAAGATGTAAAAATTTTGAAAACCGCTAAGTGGTATTTCCTACCAACAGCATTTTGGGGAGAAGAAAATTTTCCTTATACTGGTGTTGTGGAAAACAAATTTCCTAATGGACAAAACCTAACTGAAGAACATTACCTTAATGGGTTGCAGCATGGTAGTAGCAAAAGATTCACCGAAAGGGGAGTTCCGGTGTATAAAAAAGACTTCAAAAATGGTCTTAAAAACGGAACGCACATATACTATTTTGATATTCCGTTAAATCCTGACAGTAATCTAGTACAAGAACAAACTTTGTGGGAAAAAATAAATATGGAGTATGAAAGTAAACAAAAAACCTATAACAATAGAAATAGGATTAACGCCGAGATGATTGAAGCATTTAGATTAAAAGGCGGTGCATTTCAGGTGAAACTTTTAGAACATTGGAAAGACAATCGAAAAGATGGGCTATTTGAAGCGTACGATAGATTCGGCAATAAAAGATACAAAGACGAATATAATAAAGGGTTGAGAACCAGTCACCGAATATTTGATAAAGACAAAACAAAATCATTCGATAGGAAAAAGGAGGATTGAGTGGTGCTCAAGGGGGGACTCGAACCCCCACGCCTTTCGGCACTAGATCCTTAGTCTAGCGCGTCTACCAATTCCGCCAC
>MDSZ01049079.1_pt1 | contig 12976 bp, 12 predicted proteins | sample 811201 | NCBI WGS metagenome assembly MDSZ01 (sample SAMN05326647, study PRJNA326480) | marine metagenome | isolation source: seawater | place: Indian Ocean: North | collected 2010
GCACTTGATATCGGCCTTGCCGATGGGCACGACGTAATCCTCGTCCGGCACCTCGCTTTCAAAGCCCATCAGACGATTCGATTCGAATGACATCACTGGATTGTCGTCGCGGATCGCGGCCTTCAGGAGGCCCTTCATGTCGTAAGGTGTGGAAGGCAGGATGACCTTCAGTCCCGCAAGGTTCATGAACATCGAATAGGGGCTTTGCGAATGCTGGGCCGCCAGCTTCGTGCCACCGCCGACGGCTGCCCGGAAGGTGATTGGGAATTTCTGCTGGCCGCCAAACATATAGTGGATCTTGCAGGCCTGGTTGACGATCGGGTCCATCGCAACGAAACCGAACGTGACTTGGCGCCAATTCACGACCGGTCGGTATCCAGACCCAGCCGCGCCAACTGCCATGCCGGTAAAGGTGTTCTCGGTGATCGGTGTCGTTCGGATGCGCAAAGGGCCAAATTCGTCGAGTAGCGACTCCGTTGCGTCGGTGCAAAATTCAAACACTGTAGGATCGCGCCGCATCTCCTCTGCGAGGGCCGCAGTACCGGCGTCGGCATAAGTGATCTTCGACATTAAGTTACCTCCCCGCTGAAAACATCGTCGAGTGCCGCTTCCGGCTTCGGAAAGGCGCTCGCCTTCGCATAGGCGATGGCAGAGGAAATGCGGGCGAGTATCTCGCGATCCATTTCTTCCCACTCCTCGTCCGTCAATTGGCCCTGCTGCGCCTTCAAGGCTTCGACTAGACGCGGGATCGGGTCGCGGGTCCTCCATTCTTCGACCTCGGTGGCTGGCCGCGGTTCCGCCTGGCTCGGGCGTTCCGTGTGCCGACCCCAACGATAGGTCTTGCATTCGATCAGTGTTGGGCCATCGCCGGCTCGGGCCCGGGCGACCGCCGTTGTAGCTGCATCGTAGACGGCAGATATATCGTTCCCATCGACGATTACGCCTGGCATATCGTATCCGTGCGCGCGTGCGGCCACATCCTCTTGGGCATGGGTTGCCGCAGCGGCCGTGTTGGCAGCATAGCGGTTGTTCTCGCAAACATAGAGCATTGGCAACTTCCAAGTCGCAGCGATATTCAAGGACTCATGGAACGACCCGGCATTGGAGGCGCCGTCCCCGAAGAAGGAGACGGCGACGCGGTCCTTTCCGTCCATTTGTGCCGCGAGACCTGCGCCTGTCGCGATCGGGATACCTCCGCCGACGATGCCATTTGCGCCCAGCATGCCAATATCGAAATCGGCGATATGCATAGAACCACCCTTGCCCTTGCAGTACCCGGTCTCGCGGCCATAGAGCTCTGCCATCATGCGATTGAGGTCAGCACCTTTGGCGATGCAGTGACCGTGACCCCGGTGCGTGCTGACAATCTGGTCTCCGTCCTCAAGCGCGGAACAAACGCCGACAGCCACCGCCTCCTCGCCGATATAGGAATGGACGACTCCGTAAATGTTGCCCGCTAGATAGTCCTGTGTCGCGCGCTCCTCAAACCGACGAATGGTCTGCATCTGGCGCAGCATTTCGCGCTGCATTTCCGGGCGTGGATGCATCGCCTTCTCCTCTTCCGTCAATTGTTGATCACAAAGTTAGGCCGTGGCCGTCGAGCTGTTCAGTTCGATTGACAGCTCTTGGTAGTCGCGGGTGATCTCGGCGAAGATGGCGCGCAGCATTCTGGTGCGATCGCGCCCGAAGCGTTCCGTGATACGCTCCTCGCCGTTGGATGTGTTCATGGCGTCGCGCAACGGCTGATACATTGCCGATATGAGGCGATGACATTCCATCTCTTCAAACGGGATGTCCTGGGATGCTGTCGGGGCACCCATATGGCCGTTGATAACTTCGGTCAGCCAGCGCCGGCGTTTCTTCAAATCGACGAAGTGGTGGCAAATGGTGATCAGGACCTCCGAGACGACTTCCGTCGCGTTGTGATCATGGTGAACCATTTCCCAGGTAAAGCTGTTGCCGTATTGAAGTTTCAGACGCGAGACAAGCGTGCGGCAAAATTCTTCGTATTTATCCGCCAATTCCTCTCCTAACATCTGCTTCATGGCATGAACAAAACCAGGAATGACGCGTTGAGAAATATGTTCGCCAGAAACCGGGACCTGTTCGCCCGTCGGCAACAGGTGGGCGAATGTGTTTACCATCAAACGTCCGAATGGGTAACGCCGGTCCTGGTCCCAGCGCAGGCGTTCGACAGCGAATGTGCACTCGCGCCAGGCTTCGTCGAAATAGTCGACCATATCGGTGCCCGGTTCCGACTTGAAACCCAGAAGTTCCTCGCGAATATCGACAATCGACAGGTTTCCCCCTTGCGCATCCGCACGGCGCAGAAGCCGATCTAGGGCGAAATCGAGGCCTCGATCAAAAAGCTCCCAGAATTTGCCGGGGCCGTATTCCGAACTGACGTTCAAATCGTCGGGCATTGACCTTTCGCTCCCACGCGTGTTTCCGCCACAAGCGCCTTCGAAGGCATTTCTGCCTTGCGCGTCCGGGCGCGGTGACTACCTTTCCAACAAGAATAGTCTGTTCGCCGGGTCCTTGCCACCGTCGACAGTGTATTTGATCAGCCCTATCTTCCCGGAGCCTTATGCAATACCGATGACCGACCGCTTGACCATTACGCTGGCGCAGCTGAATCCCGTGGTCGGTGCCGTCAGCGGTAATATTGACAAAGTGCGGGATGCCCGACGGCAGGCGGCTGAAGCCGGTGCCGACCTGATCGTCTGCAGCGAACTCGTAGTGTCCGGGTACCCGCCCGAAGACCTGGTGATGAAGCCGTTCTTTTTGGACAAGGTGGCGGCCGCAGTGAATGAATTCGCGGCTGAAACCAGCGATGGTGGACCGGCTGTCCTCTTGACCGCGCCTTGGCGCGATGGTGAGCGCACCTTCAATGCGGTTCTTCTCTTGGATGGCGGGGCAGTAGCCGCCGTTCGTTACAAGCATGACCTGCCGAATTACGGAGTCTTTGACGAGATGCGCGTTTTTGACGCGGGGCCGATGCCGGGACCGATGGATTTTCGCGGCGTGCGAATCGGTGTGCCCATTTGCGAGGATATCTGGACGCCGGATGTCCCGGAATGTCTTGAAGAGTCAGGCGCGGAAATCCTGTTGGTGCCGAACGGATCGCCCTTTGACCTGGAGAAGACCGACCAGCGCCTGCAGCACGCCGTCGCACGGGTTACCGAGACGGGCTTGCCGATGGCATATGTAAATCAGGTGGGAGGTCAGGACGAGCTCGTGTTCGATGGCGCTTCCTTCGTGCTGAATGCCGACCGCTCGCTTGCCGTTCAAGCACCTGATTGGACGGAAGTGGTCGTAACCACAGAGTGGCGCCGTGGCGATAACGATGTCTGGGTTTGCGAGGGCCGCGACGTCGAAAAACCGTCGGAAGGACTTGCATCGGTCTATCAGGCGATGACCCTCGGTCTTCGCGACTATGTCGAAAAGAACGGCTTTCCGGGCGTGCTGATTGGCCTGTCGGGCGGTGTCGATTCAGCCATCACGGCGGCTGTCGCCGTTGACGCTCTCGGCCCCGAGAGGGTGCGATGCGTCATGATGCCGTCCCCTTATACGAGTCGTGAGAGCCTGGAAGATGCCGCAGAGGCGGCGAAGCTGATGGACGTGCAGCTCGATGAGGTCGGTATTCAGCCGGCGATGACCGCGTTCGAGGGCATGCTGGAGCCGATTTTCGGAGACGCGGCGGCGGACGTCACCGAGGAGAATATTCAGGCGCGCAGCCGCGGCCTGATTCTGATGGGGATATCCAACAAGCTCGGCTACATGTTGCTGACGACCGGCAACAAGTCGGAGATGTCGGTCGGCTACGCGACTCTATATGGCGATATGTGCGGTGGGTATTCTGTGCTTAAGGACGTCTATAAGACGACCGTCTTCGACCTCTGCCATTGGCGCAATCAAAACAAGCCGGAAAACCTGAAGGGACCGGCGGGTCGCGTGATACCTGAGCGTATTATCACCAAACCGCCTTCGGCGGAATTGCGCCCCGACCAGAAGGACGAAGACTCCCTGCCGCCTTACGATAAGCTCGACGACATCCTACGGTGCCTGATCGAGGGAGAAATGGGTGTCGACGATATCGTGGCGAGAGGCCATGCGCCGGAGACCGTGCAGCGGGTCTGGCACATGCTCGACCTTGCCGAATACAAGCGCCGCCAGGCCCCGCCCGGCGTCAAGATCACGCATCGCGCCTTCGGCCGCGAACGCCGCTATCCGATCACCAATAGCTTCCGGCAAATTTTGTAAGGGTAGTTTTCGGTGACCCTTCGAATCCACGACACATACCAGCGCAGCAAGGTTGATTTCGTGCCGCACGATGCGGCGCATGTGCAGTTCTATGTATGTGGACCGACGGTTTATGACTATGCGCATATCGGGAACGCGCGACCGATCGTCGTCTTCGACGTGCTGTTTCGCTTGCTACAGCGGCTCTATCCGAAGGTGACTTACGTTCGCAACATCACGGACATCGACGACAAGATCAATGCGCGGTCGGCGGAGACGGGCGAGCCAATTTCGGAGATTACCGCCCGGACAACGGCGCAGTTCCACGAAGATATAGCCGCGCTCAACGCCTTACCGCCGACCGTGGAGCCGCGGGCGACCGATCATGTCGCTGAAATGATAGTGATGATCGAAGATCTCATCGCCAAAGGGCACGCCTATGAGGCGGACGGGCATGTCCTCTTCAATGTGCCGTCCTGGGATGCGTACGGTCGTCTATCGCGGCACAGCCGGGATGAGCTGGTGGCCGGCGCGCGCGTCGACGTCGCGCCGTACAAGAAGGACGCTGCGGATTTCGTTCTTTGGAAGCCGTCGACGGAAAATCTGCCTGGATGGGACAGCCCTTGGGGATGGGGGCGCCCCGGCTGGCATATCGAGTGCTCGGCGATGGCGTCGAAATATCTCGGCGACATATTCGATATCCATGGAGGTGGACAGGATTTGATCTTCCCGCACCATGAGAACGAGATCGCCCAGTGCCTGTGCGACAAGCCGTCAGAACGCTTCTCGAAATACTGGATGCACAACGGCTATCTCATGTCCGAAGGCGAGAAGATGTCAAAATCGCTCGGCAACTTCTACACCATCAACGAGTTGCTGCAGGAATATCCCGGCGAGGCGGTCCGTCTGTTGCTGTTGAAGACGCACTACCGCCAGCCGCTCGACTTCACGAAGAGCGGATTGGATGAGGCGAAGCGCGAGCTGGACCGATTCTACGGCGCGTTACGAGGGTTGGATGTGCCGCGAGTTGAGGGTGCTCCAGCGGATGCGGTTGTCGAACCATTGTCGGATGACCTCAATACGCCGTTCGCACTGTCTGCGCTTCATGCGTCGCTGCGTGATCTGAACAACGCCGCAGACGCGGACGCTCAGTTGGTGGCTGCACAATCCTTGCTGCGCTCGGCGTCGGTCCTGGGTCTTCTCGAACAAGACCCCGAAGACTGGTTCCGCTGGCGTCCGGCGAATGCGGATGGTCTCGATGACGACGCGATTGAGGATCTCGTCCGCCAGAGGACGGAAGCACGGGGCGCGAAGGATTTCGCGACGTCGGACCGCATCCGCGACGAATTGGCAGAAGCTGGGGTCGTTCTCGAGGACAAGTCCGACGGCACGATCTGGCGGCGTAGTTAATTGCCAAGCGGTACAATGGAAGCCTTCGACTATATCATCGTTGGAGCAGGTGCCGCCGGGTGCGTTCTGGCGAACAGGCTTACCGAGAATGAGACAGATACGGTTTGCGTATTGGAGGCCGGTGGTATGGACCGGCATCCGTTCATCCATATTCCGGGTGGGTTTGTAAAGACACTCTACGGGGACCGGTTTCTCTGGCCCTTCGTGACGGCACCGTCGGATTCGCTGGGTGGTCGTTCTGTTGCCGTGCCGCAGGGACGGGTCGTCGGCGGCTCCAGCTCGGTCAACGGCATGGTCTACAATCGCGGGCAGGCCGCGGACTTCGATACATGGGCCCAAATGGGTAACCGCGGCTGGGGGTTTGAAGACCTCTTGCCTTATTTCAAGCGGTCTGAATCCCGGATTGGGCCGGGGGACGATAGGGTGCGTGGCCGCGACGGTGAATTACCGATTACCGATTTAGACTGGATCAATCCGCTCGCCGAAGCATTCATCGACGCTGCTGTCGCGATGGGAATACCACGAATTCCCGATTACAATTCCGGAACTCAATTCGGGACTGGATACTTTCAACGTTACATTCATCGCGGAAAACGTATCAGTGCCGCTAAGGCATTTCTGCGTCCGGCCATTCGCCGTCGCTCGACGGAACTGCGTACGCGCGTACAGGTGACCAGGATCATACTGGAAAAGGGCGTGGCCAAAGGTGTTCGCTATCGCGACAACGACGGACGCGAGCAGGAGGTGTTGGCGCGTCGCGAGGTTATCGTTAGCGCCGGCGCAGTCAATTCGCCGAAGCTCCTTCAGATTTCCGGTATTGGCCCGCCGGATTTACTGCGCGAGATAGGTGTTTCGGTTAAGGCCGCGGTCGATGGTGTTGGAGAGAACCTGAGAGACCATTATTCCGTCCGTATGACGGCACGCGCGAAGAACGTCGTTACCATTAATGAGAAGGCCCGCTGGCCGCGCCTGCCGATGGAAGTAGCTAAATGGCTCGCCGGTAGGCCAAGCGTGCTTGCACTGTGTCCGACCATCGGTTTTGTGCATGGCAAATCGCATCCCGATCTAGAGGATGCCGACATGCGTATACTGTTCACGCCGGGCAGCTATATGGAAGGCAAAGTGTATGTTCTGGACGATCACCCCGGCATGACGTGTGGCGCCGCCCAACCGCGGCCTGAAAGTTCAGGATACGTTCGATCCGTTTCAGCGGATGCGGCGGACCCACCCATCGTGCAGCCGAACTACTTGGCTGCCGCAGCGGATCAGCGGATTACACTGGCTGGCCTCCGTCTGGTCCGCCAACTGTTCCACAGTCCTCAGTTGGCTCCCTTCTTCGATTGCGAAACGTTGCCCGGTGATGACGTTCAGACCGATGATGAGCTGCTCGACTTTTCAAAGCGGCGCGGCAATACCGGATATCATTTGGTCGGAACTTGTCGTATGGGGCCGGAAGGGAATTCGCAGGCAGTTGTCGATGATGAGTTGCGGGTGCGGGGTGTGGGCCGACTGCGCGTCATCGACGCGTCGATCATGCCAATGCTCCCCTCGGCGAATACATTTGCGGCAACGATCGCGATTGCCGAGAAGGGGGCCGATCTGGTCCGAAAGCCAGTCTAGCTCTCCGGTGGGCCCTTCAACTCGACGGTATTCCCTTCGGGATCCTGGATGTAGATCGAGGGGCCCGTGCCGTCGGCGCCATAGCGCCTAGAGGTCTCGGGTGCATTGACGCCGTGCTCTTCCAGATGCTTCCGGATCGCGGCCTCGTCCCAGGGCTCAATACGCAGGCAGTAGTGGTCAAGGTTGAGGCCATCGTCTCCCGGCGGCGGGCCGCCTCGTTTGCCAAGCTCACCGTCCGTGTCGACAATGTCGATCAAAGATGCACCCGCGCGTAGTTGATAAAGCCCGATCGTTTCGACCGTGCGCTCGACCTTGCAGCCGAGGACATCCTCGTAGAACCGAATTACCTCCTGCAGCTTGTTTGTCCGCAGTACGAGATGATCGAGGCCTTTGGGTGTAATAGGTGTTGTCATGATCCGTACGTAGTGATGGCGTTGTTATCCATTCAAGATGGTATCGGCGATTTTCTCTGACGTCATCAGAGTCGGGAAATTGGTGTTGGCACAGGGAACGCAGGGGAAGATCGACGCATCAACGACACGCAGCCCCTGTGTGCCGTAAACCCGGCCCTGATTGTCGGTAACGGCCATTGGGTCATCCGGACGGCCCATCCGATTGGAACATGACGCGTGCCAGGTGCCCGTAACACTACGCTTGAGATAATCAGCCAGCGCCTCATCGTCGTTCATTAAGGTGTCGATCGTGTCTCCCTCTGTGATGAAGGAGCCGATAAGCCACTGGCGGAACCACGACGGGCCATCAAGAAGTTGCGCAAGGATACCCGTCAGAATCTTGTTCTTGGTGGTCACTGTACCGACCTTCCGGACCCGCTCGCTATAGGCGGACGGGAAGGGGTCGCGCGTGACCGCTTGCATGGCATCCGAAAGAAAGATGGCGACGACGCGGCGATAGCAATCCATCAGTCGGTCGAGATCGCGTGCGTCGGAAAGCATGTTGAACTCGACCGTCGGCTCCGCGCGCCAGTCCGCAGAACTCAGCGTCAACTGGCCCGTCGAGTAAGTCTTGTTGACCCAGGCAAGCATCGAACCGAGCCTGTCGCCCACCGCATGCCAGGCGGATTTCGCGACGACGGCCGCGAACATGTCACCCGCCGGTGCGTCGTGCATGTTCGAAGAGTAGCGCCAGCCCAGATGGATATGCCGACGCGTCAGATCATTTAGCCGCGCATCCGGCTGCATCCAAGCGGACATCGCGGCGGCGGCATGTTCCATCAGGTTCTGCCCGACCCCGGCCCGCTCGACGCGGACGTCAATTCCCATGTCGTGGAGATGTCCGACCGGACCAATGCCGGCGCGCAATAGCATCGCAGGGGAATGGATAGCCCCGCTGCAGAGGATCACCTCGTTTGCCTTGAAAGTGTGTTCCTGGCCGCGCTGTACGGCGACCACGCCAACTGCCTTGTTTCCTTCGAACAGGATCTCCTTGACCTGAGTTTCGGCTTCGATACGTAGGTTTTCGCGTTGGCGTGTCGCCGGGTCGAGATAACCGATGGCCGCCGAGACGCGGCGGTCGTAGAGGTTCGACATGGTGACCGGGAAATAGCCATCGCGGAAGGCACCGTTCTGATCTTCGAGATAGTCGACGCCCTGCGCTTCGAGTGCCTTCGCGATGCCGTGCACGTAGCTCGGCCACTGATCTGAGAAAATTCGCCTGACCGGGATACGGCCTTCCCGTCCGTGCCATTCGTCGTCGAAGTCGAGATCGCGCTCAACCTTCTTGAAATAGGGGAGACAGGCGTCCCAGGACCATCCTTCGGCGCCGAGCTCGCCCCACTCGTCGTAATCCGTCGGTGCACCACGATTCGCGAGCTGGCCATTGATGCTGGAGCCGCCGCCCATGACGCGCGCCTGTTCATACTGCTTCGAGGGTGGACGGGCGTTCGGATCGTTGTGCGACTGAGGGCCAATATGAACCCGAAGGCCGTTCCAGATGAATTTCGGATTGAAGTAGACCTTGCCCGGATAGCTATCGAGAATCTCCTCCGGCACCTGATTGTGCGGGGTATCGATACCCGCTTCGAGAAGCAGGACCTGGTTCGAGCTGTGGGACGACAGCCGATTGGCTTGAACGCTACCGGCGGAACCACCGCCGACGATAATGTAGTCAAAAGTAGTCATGCGGTCCTCGGGCGGTTCAGGGGTTCAGCAGGGTAAGGCCAACGCGTTCCCGGGAGACGCCAATCTCCTCGGCAACCTTGGAGTAGACCGCATAATGCGGTTGTGTACGATGTGCATCGAGGGCCACTTGATCATCGTAAACCTCGAAAAAATACACCGTGTTCGGTTCGTCGTCAGGCACGAGGATGCGGAATTGCTGACAGCCGGGTTCGTCCTGCATGGAATGCTTGGCGTCGTAGTGCGCCGCTTCCATGAACTTGTCCATCGAACCTTCCGGGATGGTGAATTTCACCAGGATCGCTAGCGCTGTCATGTCAATTTCTCCCAATATCGCGGTCGTTCATTACGTCGGGCGGATTTCCGACAGTTTCGTTTGTGTCAATTCAGCCGAACTCCAAAGCGAGGCCTGATCCTTTGGCAAACGCCGGCTCTCGGGCGTCATCAGCCAGAGGCGCAGCAGGAACCGGTCCTTTCCATTTGTGGCGTCATCCTTGTATTCCGTGCGCCCGTGATAGGTCACGTGATTGTTCAGCATTTGTATATCGCCGGGTTCGATCTCGTGCTCGAAGCAAAGCTCTTCCGCCAGCGTGTTGATCATGTCGAGTGCTTCCGTCTGCAATGCGCTGAGACGCGGAACTTCCGGAAAGCTCTGTGCCTGTTCGATATAGGTGCGTGAGAGATCGCTTGTGAATGCTTCGCCCTGCATGGTGAAAACCGGCAGCATGTAGTAGGGCGCATCGGTGCCGACTTCGTCGCCGATGGAACTGCGGTAGAAGTCAGCGAACAGCGCTTCCACCAGTTCGGGTCGACGTTCCAGCATGGCGTTGTAGACGGCAGTTGCGCTGACGATTCGGCTGATCCCGCCCTCTGCCGCACGGCGCAGACAGAGCAGGGAGACCACGTCCGCCCGGTCGTTGTGCCAGGCGAGGCGTCGTGGCGATTCCACACGCGGACCCCCGGTGTCTCGGATCTCGCGCATCAATCCGCCGCCGCCGTTCTGGATCACCGGCGTTCCGACATGACTTCCGAGACCGATGTACAAACGTTTAACGTCATCGAGGTCATAACGATCGATGGGTATGCCGCGCAGTAGCTGTATGCCCGGGCCGAATTCCAGGTTTCCGCCAATTTCCTTCAGTCGAGCCGCGAGTGTCGGCAGGGGAAAGTGCGCTGCGGTAGTCTCCCGCCAAGGCTTCCTGGATTGCTTAGCGGTGCTCAGCGCTTCGTCCAGTTCCGCAATGTCCGCGGTCGACAGGCTCCACATCCAATCGTGCGACGATGCAAGATCGTCGCCTTTCCAGGCGGAAGCGTCGCTTATCGGGTTTCGCATTGGTGTGGCCATCTGGGTTTGTCTCGCTGTCATCCCCTTAATATAACCTATCACGCGCAATCGCGGGAACGAGCGGAGCAGTCGACATGGACGATCTGATCGAAGAGGTCCTCGACTTATGGTTTGAAGGCGTCGTGGAGAATGAAATGCGCGAGGCGTGGTGGGTACAGGGTGAGGCCTTCGACGCCGAAATCCGACGGTGGTTCAGGGAAGTCCAACGCCGTGCGTCGGCTGGTGAGTTGGATGTTTGGGCGGAAACACCTAGGGGATCAGTTGCTCCGGTCATCGTGTTGGAGCAATTTTCACGCAATCTGAACCGCGGCAGCGACGCTGCGGTTGCCAACGATCCAAAAGCGCTTGCCATTGTGGAAGCGGGGATAGAAAAAGATTGGGGTGGGGAATTTCGCGAACCGGATCGCGTGTTCTTCTATTTGCCACACGAGCACAGCGAAGATTTCGACGTCCAGCGCCGGTGTTTCCGCGTGTTTTTTGAGACAAGGATGGGAACGGAATACCCGGAGGCGCATATGAGGCTTGTAGAGCGTTTCGGCCGTTTTCCACATCGAAACGCTGTCCTTGGCCGCTCAAATACGCCAGAGGAAGACGAATATTTCGCCCAAACGCGCGAAGGCTTCGAGGCAGGATAGCACAACGAAGATGGCGGGAACCGACAAGACACAAGCATCTGTAACTGGCGGGCCCGCAGTCATTCTTGTTGAGCCACAGCTCGGTGAGAATATCGGATTTGCGGCGCGCGCCATGATGAATGGCGGCCTGTCCGATTTGCGTATCGTAAAGCCGCGCGACGGGTGGCCCAACCCCAAGGCAGTAGCGGCCGCCTCCGGTGCGGGGTCGGTCATTGAGACGGCGCGCATTTACGAAAGTACGGCAGAGGCAGTCGGCGACCTGCAGCGCGTTTACGCGATGACCGCCCGCCCCCGCGATATGATCAAGCAGGTAGCAACGCCCCGCGATGCGGCGTCAGAGCTGCGCCATCTAATTGATGACGGCCATAGGGCCGGAGTTATCTTCGGCCCGGAACGCAAGGGCCTCGACAATGACGATGTGGCGCTGGCGGATACGGTTGTCCAAGCGCCGCTGAACCCCGCGCATAGTTCGATGAATCTCGGTCATGCCGTGATGGTGATTTCCTACGAATGGTTTCAGGCGGGTGACGATACACCGGGTCGTTTCCTCAACGAGGGCCGTACTGGAATCGCAACCAAGGAAGAGCTGTTGATCTTCTTCAAGAGACTGGAGGCGGAGCTGGATGCCTGTGGATTTTTCCACGTGGCGGAGAAACGTCCTGTCATGGTGCGTCAAATTCGCAACATCTTCCAGCGTGCTGAACTGACCGAGCAGGAAATCCGCACCTTGCATGGAATTGTTTCCGGTCTCATTCGTCGAAAGTTGGGAGTGGATAAAGGCGGATCGGGGGTTTGACAAGGACCCGGCTATCCCTATACTCCCCGCCGCTTCCGGGAATGAGGGCCATAGAGCCACGCCCCCTGTCGCTTGCGGCCGGACGGACTACCGGAACAAAAATAACTCCGGGCAAACCAGGGAAATTTAGTAATGTCAAAGCGACTGAAGTCGAAGTACAAGATCAATCGCCGTCTCCGCTGTAATCTTTGGGGACGGCCAAAAAGCCCCTACAATCGCCGCGAGTACGGCCCAGGTCAGCACGGTCAGCGCCGTCGCAAGCCGTCTGATTACAGCATTCAGCTGCAAGCGAAGCAAAAGCTGAAAGGCTACTACGGCAATATTGGCGAGAAAAAATTCCACCATTATTACGAAGACGCGGAACGCCGTAAGGGCGATACCAGTGAGAATCTCATCGGGCTCCTTGAGCGCCGGCTCGACGCGGTGGTCTATCGCGCGAAGTTTGTGCCCACAGTCTTTGCTGCCCGTCAGTTCATTAATCACGGACACGTCCGTGTTAACGGAATACGAGTGAACATTCCCTCATATCAGATGAACGAGGGGGATGTAGTGGAAGTACGTGACAAGAGCAAGGCGATGGCCCTTGTTCTAGAAGCAATGGCTTCACCTGAACGCGAAGTGCCAGAATACATAGCCGTCGAAGAGCGCAAGATGGCCGCGACATTCGTTCGTGTGCCAAAACTTGAAGATGTGCCTTACCCTGTGCAGATGGAACCGAACCTTGTGATTGAGTACTACTCGCGATAACGGTTCGGAAGTTACACGCATTATTGCTGGGCGCCTCATTCGAGGC
>MDSZ01005980.1_pt1 | contig 12975 bp, 13 predicted proteins | sample 811201 | NCBI WGS metagenome assembly MDSZ01 (sample SAMN05326647, study PRJNA326480) | marine metagenome | isolation source: seawater | place: Indian Ocean: North | collected 2010
GCCAATGTGGTGCATTCATCGGATTTGAATCTGCTGTCTGCTCTTGAGTTTGCGGTCGAGAGCCTGAAGGTCCGTGAGATTATTGTCTGTGGTCACTACGGCTGTGGCGGGGTGAAAGCCGCAACCGAAGACTTTCCCCATGGTCTTGCCGATCACTGGCTTGAACCCATCCGACGCCAAGCACGTTTTCATGCCCGCGAACTAGCGCAGCACGGTGATATCGAGGTGCGGCGCGACAGGTTGGCAGAGCTCAATGTTATCGAGGGTGTTGGTCGGGTTGCAGAAACTCCGATTATGCGTCGCGCTTGGCGGGCCGGTGCGGACATCAAGATTCACGGTCTGATCTATAGCCTGAAAGACGGTCTTCTACGTGATCTCGATTGCACGATCCGAGCATCTGACGTTCAGACATCTGATGAAGTCACGTTCTGACGCAGAACGAAGCATTGCTATCAGCGGAATATAAAGGAACACTAAGATGAAAATCGCTTACACAATGGCTCCTGGCAGGGGAGATACCGATTTGCTTCTTTCGCGCGTGACGCAGCGTATTACAGAAATGGGGTGGCGCGTTTGTGGAACCGTGCAAATCAATTCCGAGCGCGAGACTGATGGGCCATGCGATATGGATGTTAAGGTGCTGCCGGATGGTCCGATCATTCGCATTTCCCAGACATTGGGTGAACATTCCCGCGGTTGCAGATTGGATACCAGTGCGCTTGAAGATGCTGTTGGTCATGTGACCCAAGAAATTAGTAAAGGTGCGGATGTTCTTGTCATTAACAAATTTGGTAAACACGAGGCTGAAGGGCATGGCTTTCGTGATGTCATTGCTGATGCGCTAGTGAATAACATCCCGGTTCTGGTGGGGCTTAACCAGTTAAACCTTGACGCCTTTAAGGCGTTTGCCGGTGGGCTTGAGGTCGTTTTGAACCCAGAAGAGAATGAGTTGTTCGAATGGTTGGAAGACAACTGTTCTTGCAGCGCTTTGGTATAGCGATAGTCGATTTATAGATGCCCAAACCAATGTGCTAAATACGTTCGGGAAGCTGCGGTTTTCTATGTCTACTCTGCTCTTTGATCAAGTGTCTGACGAAACTCTGCGCCGGGAACACCGTGCAAGAAACCATCGGCGAAGGACATCGGGAAGTGCATCTCGTTTAGGTGATGCCTGAGTTCTTCCGGACTGGTTTCGTGTGCCAACACCTGGCGATAGAGGTCTGAAACCTTTGTCATATTCAGGCTGTGCGGGGACAGGCGGAATGCAGAAACACCAGTATCCTGCATCTGTGCGATATGGTCGGAGAGTTCTGTATAGTGGTAGGACAGGGTCTGTAACCCGTTCACCGCCAGAAATGGCGTTTCATCCAGAGTTTCAACATCCATACCGTCCTGATGTTCACTGCATACGTAACGGCATCCGTCCTTGTGCAGGCCGTGTGCCCTTGCTGAATAGCAGCGGGCCGAAATGGCCAACGGGATGCGACCAAACACTTGAACCTCTATCTCGACCGCCTTGCGCACGTTACATAATTTGGCAATCGAAGACATAGGCAATTCCCAAGGAAGGGCAATCCGTTTTGCACCTTTATCGGCAAAATAGGAAAACGTCCCTTCATTATAGGTATTGATATAAGGGCCAATCATGTGCGTTTGGCCTGCGAGCAAGCGTACAATGGAAACATCATTGGCCTCGATCAGGATGCCGGGCATTTGTGCGATGTCACGTAGCTGGTTAACTTCGCGCTCATTCATCACCAGTGCCAAGGTTGAAAGAACCACTTCCTTTCCTGCGCGCTGAAGTCGTTCGATAACGTCAGGCAAGTGCTTGTCAAAGAATGGCATCCGCTTTGCGCAGACGACCTCGCCGACATGGACGGTATCGACGTCGGTTTCATCTGCGATGCGGTTGTAGAAGTCTATTTTACGGCTCTCATCCCAATGAAAAAGAACCGGGCCCATCACCAATCGCGATCTTGTCATTGCCAATTTCTCCGGTATGCACCTGTGGTATCGCTTTGACCTTCACTCAGCGTGCTGAGTTTTGATCGCGCGTCGTGTTGTCCCTTGGCGATTTTGTCCAGTGACGCACGAAAAGCGCCGACGACCTGCGATATGTATGCCTTCCCGCGTTGTCGTCCTTCGATCTTAAGGGCTGAAACACCGGCATCGGCCAATTCCGGCAGTATGGCGGTGACATCAAGGCTCGTGGGTTCTTCAAACAGATAGCCGGATTTGTCCATGGCGCGAAACCGACCCTTGCAGAGCGTCGGATATCCGACTTTTTCATCGCTGTCATAGATATTGATGGTGAAGTTACCCAGTCGGGAAACTGTCGCGTCACCGCGTTCTTCATAGTGAACATGTGCCGCTGGTGAACAGACACCGTTCATATTCGGACTTTCGCCCGTCGCGTATGAAGACAGTGAACAACGACCTTCGGCCATGACGCACATCCCGCCAAATGCGAATACTTCTGTTTCAACCTGTATGCGCTGATTCAGGGTACGTATCTCATCAAGCGAAAGAACGCGGGGCAGCACAACACGCCGCACACCGAATTCCTGATGATAAAATCGAATGGCTTCTTCATTCGAAGCCGACGCCTGTACGGATAGATGCAAACGGGCGTCCGGATGACGGTCGCGCGCATATCGCAGCAAACCGATATCCGCAAGGATGATAGCATCGATACCAATTGCCACGGCGTCATCAACTGCCTTATGCCAGATTTCTTCTGCCCCGGCCTGTGGATAGGTATTGCAGGCAAGATAGACATGAACTCCGTGCTTGTGTGCATGTTCGACGGCATCGCGTAATTCAGCACGTGAAAAGTTCAATCCCGGAAAGTTTCGGGCATTCGTCGCGTCCCGAAAACCGCAATATACAACATCAGCACCCGCCGCGACGGCAGCGTGCAGGCTGGCAGGTGTTCCTGCAGGACATACGAGTTCCATATTGAACCTGTAACTGGTTGTGGATCAGGGATTGGCGGGTAGCGCGAAATCATCCTTGGCCGTGCCGGAAGGTTTGACACGCGTATGGCGGTTCCGCCTTTGTATTGTTTTCTCAATCTCAGCCATTGTGGCCGCTTGCGCGGACGTGCGTTTCTCCAAGCCGAGCAAACGTGTGGCAGTAGGTGACGTCAACGCGTCTGCCGTCCGGTTCATGTCGTGCTGAAGTTGCCGATAAATCTTTTCCGCAAGGCCAAGTGCTACCTTGGCTGCAGGTCCCATTACGCCAAAGCTTTCCGCCACAGCGGATCGCAGATCAATGGACTCTCCATCCAGGGCATTGCGAAGTGCGACAACAAGTTCGGTGCGTCCCTCGATCCGCAATGTGCGCGAAAAGAACAGTGCGTCACCATCTGATGACCCCTGAAGAAGCTCCAGCAGTGCGGGAAGCGGGCCTGATATCTGTGCTGCGATAGTTTCTTCTTCGCCATGTCTCGCGGGTCGGAGTTCAGGATGATCGGCATCTATTTTTAAATAGAATTGCAGATCTAGGTCAGTCGGAGAAATCAGTAGGGCGAATGCTTCTTGTTCGGCGATCCGTTCAAATACCGGTCTGTAGCGATGATGCATCGTCGCCATCGCTTGGTGGCATATGCGCGCGACCAAAAATGTCGGTGCATTGCGTATGAACGGGTTTGCCAGCAAAAATGGCGTAAAGGATGGATAGCTTTCTGTCACAGCGTACTCCGGCGTTTTGTATGGCGAAGTATCACTGGCCTGCACGGACTGGTGTTTGATGTTTGTCAAGTCGCTGCGAGATTGGAATTACGCTTAGTTGGAATAACCCGACAGAGCGTTATTTTGACCGGATAACCGGTCAAAGGCGACTGCAGCATTTTTTTTGGCTGATGTCATTTGACCATCGTCAATCTGCCAAATTATCGCTGGATTAAACTCCCTTTCGTTTGCTGGATGCGGATTTTAGGGAGGACACCTTTATGCAAGATGCGTTGAATACGGCAACATTGACCGTTAGGCCTAACGAACTTCTTGATCAGACCCTGGGGGGCTTGATTTCATGTTTCCCCGGCGCAACCTTGGTTTTTCGCCGCCATCGCATCGGTTTTTGTTGTCATCCTGACCGGACGCTTGAAGAAGCTGCAAAGCGCAAGGAGCTTGATCCGCATGTGATTGCGGAGGAACTCTGTGCGCTTCCCAAGGGGCCTTTGACCTTGCCAAATGTGGGGGATGTCGATGGGTTTATCGATTTCATTCTTAGGCGTTATCACGATGTTCACCGCGATGAACTGATTGAGCTAATTGCGTTGTCTCGCGAAATTGAAATTGTCCATGGTGACCATCCGGACGCACCGGTGGGGCTGGCAGATGCATTGATCGAAATGGCCGAGAACCTTGAGATGCACATGACCAAAGAGGAAAATGTTCTTTTCCCAGCGATGCGTGAAATGCGCCGGAATACCCCGATCACGCCAGCATTGGCCATGCCCATCCATTGTATGCGCGAAGAGCATGACGATCATAGTCAAGCCATTCACAAACTGCAGAAACTGACGAACAATTGCACCTTGCCCGACGGGGTATGTGGTTCGTGGCGCAGATTGTACAGCGGGACCAGCAAGCTGATCGAAGATCTTGTTGCCCATATGTATTTGGAAAATTCGATCCTGTTCCCACGGTTTGAATAGTTTTTGCACAATGTGACAGCGATGTCGTTGCGCATTTTTGGCAAAGCCCTGCTGATTGGCAGGGCTTTTTTACTGGATAGTGTACCTGGTTTTATGGACCTGACCGACGTGTTTGACATGGAACAATCCAACCCGCCCGGTTGAATGTTAGATTTCTTCCAATGCTTAACAAAAACCGCGTTTTTCCATGGAAACTTCACAATGAGAGATATTGATCGAATCTCGGGTGTTCTCCAGTCTGGCCGCTATTTCAAAAACTGGCCGCAAGACGACATTCTGGAACTGGCATCATTATGCACGTGGGTCCGGTATGAATCCGATACGGTGATGATCCGTGCCGAAGACCCTGCTTCGGCCTTGTTTCTGATTGTGAATGGGCATGTTGAGCTGTCCTACACGAATGGAGATGGCAAGAACGGCGTTATTGATTTGTTAGGGGACGGCCAGCTTGTCGGCGAGTGTGCGCTGGCGCCGGAAGCTTGTTACGCCGCTTCTATCAAAACGTTGGACGCGACGACCGCCATTCGAATTGACGGGGCTGCTTTTGCCAACTTTCTTTCCGCGCACTTTGAACGGGCATTAACCATGATGTCGGTCGTAACAGAAAGACTATGTCAAATGCTGCGCCAGACCGAGGAACTGAAATGCCGGTCAGCGGCCCAACGTCTAGGGATCTATTTGCTTGCCAATGCCGTTCCTGTCGGGGATGCGTATGACACACCGCTTACCATGGAAAAGTCCGCGTTGGCCCGCAAGATTGGCATGACCAGCGAGACGTTCTCCCGGGCGCTTAAAAAGTTGTCGGAATATGGCGTGTCCCAGCATTCCAGCGGACACATCATCCGTATTGCAGATACCGAGATGCTGGCCGAGTGGTGTGGCCTTTCAAGCAGTGGAATCAGGGAGGAACAGTCGGATGGTTTCAAGGTCGCTGTCTAGCGCGGATCACGATGTGATCTCCCAGGTGCCACTGTTAGCCGCACTTGGGGAAGAGCGGCTAAAAACTCTGCTCGGAACATGCAAGGTCGAAAGCCTCGCCCGCGGGGAACATCTTTTCCGGGCGGGGGATGTGGCTGAGTATTTCTATATTCTGCTGTCCGGTCATTTGCGCCTTGTGAAAACATCCGCACAAGGGGATGAAACAGTAATGCATTTCCTGACCGAGGCCGGGTCGTTTGCAGAGGCGGTTTCCTTTGCTGGTCGATCCTATCCGGTTGAATGTCAGGTTGTTGAGAATTGTGAAATCATTGCCATTCCGCGCATGGCCTATCTTGGCATTTTGAAAAGTGCGCCTAACGTTCTTGGTGATGTGTTGGCAAGCCTGTTACGTTGGGAACGGTTCTTTCTTGAGGAAATCTATAAACTGCGGCACACGCGTCCGATCCAACGGATTGCTGCGTTTTTGATCGATTTTGAAGACCGGAATGACGCAACCATTGACGGCACAAGTGGCAAGAACTTTCCTGAAAAGCGCCAGATCGCCAGCCGGATCGGCATTACACCAGAAACGTTTTCCCGGTCCTTGCGTAAACTCGAAGCATCTGGCGCCATATCGGCAGGTCCGAAACTGAAAATACTTGATCGTGCAGCACTTCTGGAACTGGCCCATTAGGAAAGCGACACTCCAAACGCACGCCAGAAATACCGTTTGGTTACCGGGCCAAAGCTAGACCATTCTTGCGCTTGGGAACTGCGTGAGCAATTTGTCTGCTTCGCCTTTATTCATAAGGCAAATTGCCGTGCTTAATCCGTCTGCGGCGGCGGCGCTGGTTGCTGTGACACTTACGGACGTCGTGCGTGCTTGCGCGGGCAGACCTGTGCGCGGATCAAGAATATGTCCAACAAGGCCCGCCTGATCAAAGAAGGTGCCATTCGGCAGTGATGTTGCCAAAGCGTTGTCACGCAACATCACCTTTTCTTTTCGAATTCCTAAACCGGTATCAATCGAAACAGGCCAGTCTTTCCCTTCCGGGTGACCGCCAAGTGCTGAGAATTCCCCGGTATTGATCAGCACATTATTCAATCCGTCATGTCGAAGCAGCTTGGCAATACGGTCTGCAACATAGCCTTGGGCAATTCCATTCAGGGTCATTGCCATATTCGGTCTTTTGAAGCTGACCCGATCCTGATTGATAGCAACCTTGTCCCAGCCTGTTCTCAAAAGCGTTTCACGGATCGACTCATTCTCGGGGGCGCGGCCCTGTGAATGGCTTTGCGCATATAGTCGCCAAAGTGACTGAACCGTTGGATCAAAAAGCCCACCACTTGCCCGGTTTATAATCCCGCATAGTCCCAAACATTCCAAAAATTCGAACGGCGGTGCATCAATCACACCATCGCGGTTCAATTGTGCAAGCGTGGAATGCTCGCGATAAAGGCTGAATATATTTTCCAGTCGTTCGAGTTCGAGGGTTGCGCGCAACAGGATATTGTCAGCATTAGGATGCGACAGGCTGATCGAGGCCGCAGCCCCCATTGCAACGCCCTTCCATGTTCGGATTTGTTCCTGTGCCTTTAATGTAAACGGCACCGTCGCGAGTGTGCCTGCGGCGGCAAATATGGTCAGAAACCGACGTCGTGAAAATTCGGGCATGGCGAACCTCATTTTTTGCGAAGTTTTTCAAGACGCGTGCGATAATCGTCGTCATCTGGAATGATCGCCGTTTCGAGTGGCTTGGCAGATGGCATGACCGTGGTGTTGTTTAGAACGAGCGCGTCATCAATGTCGTCAAGGCGCATTATCTGGCCACCATGGCGGGCGACAAATTTTCTGGCATCGTCCTGATCGGAGAAGGGAACAAGTTCCGATGCCCCCATGCCACCGGTCATGGTAGAGGCGACGACATAATGCGCGCTGCTTGCCGGTATCCAGTTTTCTCGTCCAACATTTTCCCAGTCTTGGGCCTTGGACATGTCGCTGACGTAGATGGCGCTGATTTTATAGTTTTGTTCGGGCATGCGTTCATAGGCGATGCCGTCGCGAACCTGGCTGAAAAACAGAGGGTAGGGCAAGCCGTCAAGATGAATTTGTGCCTTGGGGCCAGCATGCTCAAGAATGTTCATCTGGCAGAAATGTCCGACAGCTTCTTCGGTCATGGCAACCGGAGGCGGCATGGTTTCTTCAGTTTGTTGCTGACATCCGGCAAGAAACATCAGGTTGATTACGATCAGAAGCAACGTTGGGGGGGATATCATGGCGTGACCCTCCGGAAAGTCAGCCAGGCGAGGACTGTGGCAATCACCGGCCAAACCAGGATGGATATCAGGGCATGAACAGCGGGGATGCTGTTGGCAGCCCCTGTCAATCCAGCTGCAGCCGCGGTCGCATCCGAAACGGCGAGGTTGTATATCCGAAATGCATCGGCGGGATTGCCAAGCAACAGCCAGGGAAAATAGTGCGTAGTGAAGGTGCCGCCATCATCGGCGACGATGGCCGCCAACAGGCCAAGGTCATATAAAACAATCAGAACTAGCCAGAGCCCGATCACCAATCCCGCTGCTGCGCCGGGTCTGCGTGCAAATGATGATATGCCATAACCGATCCCAAGGAATGTTGCGCCAAGAAGAAGTGACGACCAGAACAGTCGGAACAGTGCGGGGATACCGACAAGTGCATTGGGGTCGGTTGCAATGGCAGCGACGGCGGCAATTCCATACCCCGCCAAGACGGCGATAGTCAGGATCGATAGATGGGCCAGGAACTTCCCGAAAACCAGTTCCCCACGGGCCACGGGATAGGTCAGAACAAGGGACAAGGTGCCACGTTCTATCTCGCCAGCGATTGCATCAAATGACATCAAAAGTGCAACCAACGGCACAAGGTATACCGCAAGGGATGTCAGGCTTGCGACAGTGATTGACAGTTTATCTGCACCAACCGTACCGGTCGGAGCGCTGCCTGCTGCCGATAATACAAGCGCAAACAACACCATCATCCCGACGGAGATCGCAATCCAGCGGTTACGAAGGGCAATGATGAATTCGCTATGGGCTGTCGCCAGAACCTTGTTCATGCGTTCCCCCGTTTACTGAAATGGCTATAGATATCTTCCAGGCTGGGCGGAATGACGTCGACATCATCGACCAACGGCCCCAGTGCCGAGATATCGCCAAGACGCGCGAGTTTTTCCTGCGAACTGCACACCAGATCGACCATCACCCCGTTGCTGCGTTCCCCGGAAAGCTTTTGGGCAACCTCGTCCGCCTTGCCGCGCTGTGCGGAAACCTGAAGGCGGATCGGCAGTGAGGCCCTTTGACGCAGGTTTGCCAGGGTATCGTTTGCCACCATTACGCCGGACGAAAGAATGACGATCCGGTCGGTTCTGGCCTCAACCTCGGTAAGGGCATGCGACGACAGAAGAATGGCAGTTCCTTGCGCGGCCAGTTCATCAAGAATGACATAGAATTCGCGCCGGGATACCGGGTCCAGTCCGCTGGTGGGTTCATCAAGGATAAGGAGTTTTGGTTCACCAATGAGCGCCTGGGCCATGCCGACTCGTTGGCGCATCCCCTTGGAGTAGGTTCCAATCCGACGGTTTGCAGCCGCCCCCAATCCGACCCGCTCGAGAAGTGATATCGCCTTTCGCGGATCCTCATCGCGAAGTCGAAGATAGTATCGGAGCTGTTCTTTTCCGGTCAGTGATGGGTGAAAGGACGCGTTTTCGGCGAGATAGGCCGTTTGGGTGCGAGCCCGGTAACTGCCAGGCGCAAGGCCATGCACGGAAACCGTCCCGCCGTCGGCGGTGATGAGGCCAAGGATGATTTTCATCAATGTTGATTTGCCAGCGCCATTATGGCCGAGCAAGGCGACACGTTCACCTGCGGCAACATCAAAGCCAACCGCATCAAGAACGGTATGATCATCATAGCGTTTAGTGACTTGCGAGAGGGTCAGACACATTTTCAGTCCTTTCACGCAACCAGACAGGATTGGCGCGAGCAGCCAGTTCAAGAGAAGTGATTTCTTCGGGAACCCGAATTTCGATCGGTTTCATGAGCGGGAAGCTGTCGACGACCCCACCCGGCAACGTGGCGGGGAAGTGTGCCTGGCTCCAGCGGATCAACTGAACAGCGGGTGACCCCAAAAGCATTCCGGCTGCTGGTTGTGACCAAAGAATATGGTCCATAAGGTCGTTTGGTCGGAACCGGCTGTCGGCAATACCATTGCGATCAAGATCGAACACCGGATGATCCGACCAGAAATTTCCCCGGCCATCGAAGCTCCATTCCACATCACGGGTGCCGACATATTTGACCTGGGTCTGGTTGGCGATAAATGCGTTTCCAACCATGGCATTTCTTTCGGAGCCGGCAGTGAAATGAATACCGATCCCACATCCTTCAAACCGGTTATCCCCGATCAGATTGCGATGGGCGTTGTAGATAAAAAGGCATTTGCCACCGGTTCCACGAACCAGATTTCCGACCAGATCAGACTTGTTGGTATAGTTGAGCATCAAACCCTGATCGCGGTCGGCAAGTGACATATTGTCGCGCACGGTAATCCGGTCGGAATACATCAAGGCAAACCCAAGGTGATTTCCGACCGAAATGTTTGCCGAAATTTCGGAGTCATGGGCGTACATGTAATGCACGGCAAATCTCAGATCGCGCATCAGGTTGCCGCGGAATATCCCGCGTTTGGAAGTATTGACAAAAATGCCGTCGCGACCGAGCCGGATGTCATTCCGTTCAACCAGTGTGCCGGGTGCGTTCCAGACATATATGCCGTTGCCACGTGAATTCATTCGATGATCACGCCGACCGACAATTGTATTGGCGAGAACGGTAACGTTCTTCGCACCGTGAATATCAATGCCGTAAAGATTGCCAAGAATATGATTATTCTCGATCAGGACACGGGCGGCGGTGCGGTGCAGTTGAATGCCCGAATCAATCGTTTCGTGTGACGATCCCGATCCGGTAATTTTCAAGCCGCGGATGGCAATATCCGTTCCGGTTACTGTAATAACGCTTCCGGTTTTGTTGCCATAGACGTTTGCCTTTCCCTGACCATCAATTGTTATGGGTTTATCGAGTGTGATCGGTCCCTGATGTGGGCCCGGGTCGAGCAACAGCACATCGCCGGGGGAAGCCCCGGCGATGGCCGCAAACAGCGCCCCGTCAATCGACGGCACAGATTGACTTGCTGCGAAAACCTGCAGCGGCATTGCAATCAGACCCAGAAACATCATGACGGGGCGCAACATCATAGGTTAGCTCCGTGGTTCAACGAACATACGGCCGCGCATTTCCATGTGCAGGGCATGGCAGAACCACTGGCAGTAGTACCAGTAGACACCGGGTTTGGAGGCGACAAAGGTTGCCGACGCGGTTGCCTGCGGGCCTACTTCGAATGCCACACCATGATCACCCATGGTGAAGCCGTGGGTCAGGTCATCGATGTCGTCCATGTTGGTGATGATGACGGTGACTTCATCCCCTTCCTTGACCTTGAAGGATTCAAGACTAAAGGTTGGGGCGGAAGAACTCATATAGACACGGACTTTGTTGCCATCCCGGACAACGGTTTCAGCCCAGTCGTCAATGTCGACGCCATCGGCCTCTGCCTGTTCGCGGGTTTTGGCCCACATCGGGTCCTGACGGTTCCAGACACTCAACGGATTGACCACGGAACGGTGAACAATGATTGAGTCATGAGGCTCGGCAAATGTCGGACCATCATGCATCAGGACAAGGTCGTCGCCCTGCATCGAAAACAGTTGTTCATTCTCGGGCTTGAGCGGGCCGACATTGAGGAAGCGGTCCTTGGAGAATTTGTTCATTGAAATGAACCATTTCCCGTCGGCTTCCAGTGTTTCCCCCATCGAGGTGGAGTTGTGCCCCGGTTGATAGTGGACATCGACCTTTTTGATGATCGGATCGACATTTTCACCAGCATAGGCGCGCACGGCTTTCTCGATGTTCCATTTGACCACCTGACTGTCGAGGAACAGGGTGGTCAGGGCGTTGCCCTTGCCGTCAAACGCGGTATGTAGCGGACCAAGCCCAAGTTCCGGTTCGGCAACAACGGCTGAACGCGGTTCTGCGCCGTTATAGAACACGTCATCCAGCTTGGTGACATCAATCACCGATACAGTCGGCGACAGTTTGCCAGCGATGCAAAGGTGTTTCTTGTCCGGTGCCATGTTGCAGCCATGTGGGCTGTTGGGGATTGGGATGTAACGGGTGTAGTTCTTGTTCTTGCCTTTCCGACCGTCGATGACCTTGACGCCATTGAGCTCGATGTAATCACCCGCAGCGATGCCTTTTTCGATTTCCTTGATGTTAAAGACAACAACGTGATCAAGCTCGGATGCGGTCATTTCCGCAAGGTTCATCCCCATTTCCGAGTTGTAGCTGGTCGAGAAGGCGTATTTTCCTTCATAGTCGGCATCAGTGTTATCTAGGTTACCCGATACCATGACCTGCCAGGCGACCTGCATCTCATCTGCGTCGATTGCAGTGTAGAAGTTTACGTATTGCGACGGATCATCGAGCACCTTGCCGTCATTGACCATTGGGGTTTCGTCTTCGCCATTGGCAAAGACGTAGTTGGTCCGCGGCCATTTTTGCGGACGCAGGCCGTGAATGGCCTTGGCGTTCGGGATTTCAAGGATCTTGTCCGCCTTCATAACATCACAACGGACGCGGGCGACGCGCGTATTCGCCTTGTCATTCATGAACAGGAAACGGCCGTCATATTTGCCGTCGGTGAAGGACATATGAACGTGGTGCAAGTCGCCGTTATCATGGATCTTCTTGCCGTTGGCAGCGAGAAACTCCTTGGTTTTGGGCAGCATGTTTTCGGTAAGAACATTCAGGCTTTCATTGGTTTGTCCCCAACCGGTTGCTGAACAGCGGTTGAAAACAGGGACACGCATCAGCTCGCGCATGGACGGGATACCCAGAATGCGCATTTCGCCCGTCTGACCTGATGACCAGAAACCGTAATATTCATCAAGCTGACCGGGGGCGAGGCTTGCCTCAGTTCCGGTTGACGCTTGCGCACTGCCAAGCGAAAGGGCTGTTGCAGCGCCGGTTGCGCCACCGACTGCTGCGATGCGCGCGGCACCTGCCGCACCGGCAAAGGCAGCACCACCGGCAGCAACGCCGAATAGATCACGTCGGGTGATTCCGGGTTTGGATGTTTTGTCAGACATCATGACTTCTCCTTGAGATTTTGCTTGGTCGTCCGGGTCCGGTTCAGTGCTTTTTGCGCACCTTCCGTGCTCGCCAAGAGGCTTTCCTGCCGCTTGAGTTTCTTGATCACGACCGGACAGATTTTTTCGCTTTGATACAGCACCTGACAGTGA
>MDSZ01192539.1_pt1 | contig 12975 bp, 9 predicted proteins | sample 811201 | NCBI WGS metagenome assembly MDSZ01 (sample SAMN05326647, study PRJNA326480) | marine metagenome | isolation source: seawater | place: Indian Ocean: North | collected 2010
AAGCCAGATCTTCGATTTGATATGAAACTTTTAGATTTTAATTCATATATACAAGATTCGGATTTCAATACTTTTAAAGATGTTATTAATAATAAGGGAATTGTAAAGGGAATTGTTTGTCCAAATGCAGAAAATTATTCTAGAAAAGTTATTGATGAATTAACTGATTTGATGAAAACTTATTATGGAGCTAAAGGTTTAGCTTGGTTTAAAGTTAAAGATAATAAATTTGATGGTGGAATCAGTCGTTTTTTTAGCGACAAAATTCAACAAAAAATAATTAAAGATTATAATGTTCTTGATAATTCAATTGTATTTTTAATTGGAGATAATAGAAAAATTACTTTACATGCTATGGGCGCTTTAAGATTAAAATTAGCTGATAAAGAAAAATTAATTAAAGATAATACATGGGCACCATTATGGGTAGTAGATTTTCCTCTATTTGAAAAAGATGATAAGCAGAACAGGTTAATTCCATTACATCATCCATTTACTTCACCTAATGAAGCTGATATAGATTTATTAAATAAAAATCCTGAAAACATAAGATCACTAGCTTATGATATTGTTATGAATGGTTATGAATTAGGTGGTGGTTCAATTAGAATACATGATAGCAATACACAAAAGAAAATTTTTGATATTCTTGGAATATCAGATACTGAAGCAGAAGAAAAATTTGGTTTTTTAATGAATGCATTTAAATATGGTGCTCCTCCACATGGCGGTATGGCCTTTGGTTTTGATAGGATAGTTATGTTACTTGCAGGTTCTAATCAAATTCGAGATGTAATAGCATTTCCTAAAACCACTTCTGCAACTTCTTTAATGGACAACTCTCCTTCGAGTGTTGATGATAATCAATTAGATGAATTAGGTTTGAATATTAACAAGGATTAGTTCATATTTGAATTAAGTAGAATTTTCCGTAAATTTTCTTGCTTTATAGAGATAAAACTTAGCCCTTTTAGATATCTTTCTATAAAGGGCTTTTTTAATTTTAGGTAAATTTATGAAAAAGACTTTTGACATCAGTTTAGTAGACCCTTTATCATTCATTGGTTCAAATGATAGAAATATTAAATTATTAGAAGATAGTTTTTCAGTTGCTATAATTGTGAGAGGTACTGCAATAAAATTAAATGGTAATAAAGATGAGGTTGAATTATTAGTTAAAATTTTAGATAATATGTTATATACAGTAGAACAAAAAGGTTATGTTGAGGAAAATGACGTTAAAAACTTCATTGATTCGATGACTTTAGATTATGATAGTTTACCACAAGATATAATTGATACCCCAGTAGTATTGCATACCTACAAAGGAACTGTGTATGCTAAAACTAAAGGTCAAAAAAAATATTTAGATGCAGTTAATAATCATGATATTACATTTGCGGTAGGTCCCGCAGGTACTGGAAAGACATACCAAGCTGTTGCAAGTGCTGTATCAGCTTTGAAAAATAAAATTGTTAATAAAATTGTGATTACTAGACCAGCGGTTGAAGCAGGAGAAAGTCTCGGATTCTTGCCTGGTGATTTAAAGGAAAAAATTGATCCTTATTTAACTCCTTTGTATGATGCTTTAAATGATATGATTGATAGGGATAAATTAAAATTTTTTCTTGATAGCAAGGTGATTGAGATTGCGCCATTAGCATATATGCGAGGAAGAACTTTACATAATGCGTTTATTATTTTAGATGAAGCACAGAATGCTACAACAATGCAAATGAAAATGTTTTTAACTAGATTAGGTGTAACATCAAAAGCAATTATAACAGGTGATCTAACTCAAATTGATTTACCTAACAAAAAATCTTCAGGTTTAATTGAGGCAATTAATATTTTAAAAAAAATTGATGGAATTTCTTGTATTAATTTTGAAGCTTCTGATGTAGTTAGACATAGTTTGGTTAAGGATATTATAAAGGCATATTCAAAAAATGAGGATAAAAATGAGTAATACATATATTTGTGCATATACTAGAACTCCTATAGGTGCTTTTCAGGGTTCATTAAGTCAGATTCCTGCTCCACAACTTGGCTCTATTGTTATTAAATCAATTTTAGAAAAAAAAATAGCTACTAATATTGAAATTGATGAAGTTATTATGGGGAATGTTTTATCTGCAAATCTTGGCCAGGCTCCAGCAAGGCAAGCAGCATTAGGAGCAGGATTATCAAATAAAACAGAATGTATGACTATCAACAAAGTTTGTGGCTCAGGATTAAAATCTGTTATGCTTGCTAATCAATCAATTCAATTAGGTTCTATGTCTTTATCAATTGCAGGTGGTATGGAAAACATGAGTTTAGCACCATATTATCTTGAAAAATCAAGAACTGGAATGGGTTTTGGTAATCAACAGGTAACTGATTCTATATTAAAAGATGGTTTATGGGACCCCTATAGCAATTTTGCTATGGGCAATTGTGGTGAAGTTTTATGTAAAGAAGAATCATATTCTAGATTAGATCAGGATAATTATGCAATAGAATCATATAAAAGATCTAATAGAGCTATTAAAAATGGTGATTTTGAAAGTGAAATAACACCTGTTATCATCAAATCAAAAAAAGGAGATATTATTTTTGATGTTGATGAAGAACCTTTAAAATTTAATGAACAGAAAATATCTAAATTAAGACCAGCTTTTAGTAAAGATGGAACTATTACAGCAGCAAATGCTAGCAGTTTAAGTGATGGAGCGGCCGCCGTTTTACTGGCTTCAGAAGATATAGTTAATAAAGAAGGTTTTAAACCGTTAGCTAAAATTATTGATCAAGCCTCTTTTGCAACAGACCCTCTATATTTTACAAAGGCGCCAATTTATGCTATTAAGAAAGTACTTAAGCAGTCAGGGTTAGCGTTAGATGATATTGATTTATTTGAAATAAATGAAGCTTTTTCATGTGTTCCAATGATTGCTATAGATACATTAAAAATACCATTAGATAAGATTAATATAAATGGTGGTGCCGTTTCTATGGGGCATCCTATTGGCGCATCAGGAACAAGAATACTGGTAACACTTTTAAATGCTTTAAAAAAGAGAAAATTAAAATATGGAATAGCGGCAATTTGTATTGGTGGCGGTGAAGCGTCTGCAATAATTGTTGAAAATTGTGATTTATAATATGGATAAAAATTTTAAAATAGCAGTTATTGGTTCTGGTACTATGGGTAATGGTATTGCTCATGTAGCTGCACAATCAGGTTTGCATACATTGTTGATTGATGTCAATCAAGATCAGCTTGATAAAGCATTATCTACTATAGATCAGAATTTAGATAGACAAATAAATAAACAGATTATATCTGAATCTGATAAAAAAAATATTTTAAATAATATTTCATTAAATACTGATATTCATTTTTGTAAAGATATGGATTTGGTTATAGAGGCTGTTCCTGAAAAGTATAATTTAAAAGCCTCAATATTTCAAAAACTTGATACTATATGTAAAAAAACAACTATTTTTGCTAGCAACACTTCTTCAATTTCAATATCTAATTTAGGAAATGAAACAACAAGGCCTGAAAATATTATTGGAATGCATTTTATGAATCCTGTTCCAATAATGAAATTAATTGAAGTTATTAAAACTGTTCATACTTCGAAGACAACTGTAGGAACAGTAATTGAATTAAGTAAAAAAATGAAAAAAATTCCAGTTGAGTGTAATGATTATCCAGGTTTTGTTTCAAATAGAATACTTATGCCAATGATTAATGAAGCAATTTTTTGTTTAGAACAAAATGTAGCAGATAAAGAGGCAATTGATGAAATTATGAAGCTTGGTATGGCTCATCCTATGGGGCCTTTAGAGTTAGCTGATTTTATTGGGTTAGATGTATGCCTAGATATTATGGAAGTTCTTCATTCTGGATTTAATAATTCAAAATATAGACCTTCTACTCTTTTGAAAGAAATGGTATCTAGTGGTCTGTTAGGCAGAAAGTCAGGAAAGGGTTTTTATACTTATGATTAATTTTAATTTATCAGAAGAACAAAAAATATTAAAACAAACAGCTCGAGATTTCGCTCATAATGAGTTACTAGAAGGTGTTGTAGATAGAGATCAAAATAAAATTTGGCCTGCAGAACAAATAAAAAAAATGTCAGATTTAGGTTTTTTAGGTATGATGGCAGATCCTAAATGGAATGGTGGAGGTATGGATACGATCTCTTATTCTATAGCCATGGAAGAAATTTCAGCAGTAGATGCATCTGCAGCAGTTGTAATGTCAGTTAATAATTCTTTAGTTTGTTATTTAATTCAACACTTTGGAAATGATTTTCAAAAGGAAAAATATTTATCAAAATTAACGACAGGCAACAAACTTGGTGCTTTTTCATTATCTGAACCTCAATCAGGATCTGATGCTTCTAATATGATTACTACTGCAGTTAGAGAAGGAAATAATTATATTATTAATGGTACTAAAAATTGGGTTACAAATGGAATTAATTCTAATATAGTTTTAGTTTTTGCTGTAACTACGAAAGGTATAGGGCATAAAGGAATTTCTTGTTTTATTGTAGAAAAAGAATTTGATGGTTTTGAATCTGGAAAAGCAGAAGATAAATTAGGAATCAGGGCATCAGATACATGTGAACTATATTTTGATAATGTTAAAGTACCATTAGAAAATAGAATTGGAAAAGAGGGCGAAGGATTTAAAATTGCTTTAGCTACATTAGATGGTGGGCGTATTGGTATTGCGTCTCAGGCTTTAGGTATAGCTAAAGCTTCTTTAGATACTTCGGTTAAATATTCAAATGAGAGGGAACAATTTGGAAAGCCCATTTCAAGCAATCAAGCAATACAATTTAAAATCGCAGATATAGCTATGGAGTTAGAAGCGGCTAGATTATTAACTTGGAAAGCTGCATGGGCTAAAGATAACCATCAAAATTTCAGTGCTTTGGCTTCGATGGCTAAAGTGTATGCATCTGAAGTAGCTATGCGTGCATCAACTCAATGCGTTCAAATACATGGTGGTTATGGTTATATACAGGAAACAGGAGTTGAAAGATTAATGCGAGATGCAAAAATCACCCAAATTTATGAAGGTACTTCAGAGATACAACGAGTGGTTATTGCTAGATCTTTATTATAGAGGAGAATTTATGAAAATATTTAAAGAATTAAATGGTAGAGGGCATGAACAAATTGCATTTTTCAATGATCCTTATTCTGGTTTAAAAGGTATAGTTGCTATACATAATACAACTTTAGGTCCCGCACTAGGTGGATGTAGAATGTGGAATTACAAATCAGAAGAAGAAGCAATCATTGATGTGCTTAGATTATCAAAAGGAATGACTTATAAAGCTTCTATTGCTGGGTTGAATCTTGGTGGAGGTAAAGCTGTTATAATTGGTAATCCTAAAAAAGATAAAACTGAAAAATTATTCAGATCATTTGGAAGATTTGTAGAAGGTTTAGGTGGAAGATATATTACTGCTGAAGATGTGGGTACTAATATTCATGATATGGAAAATGTTAAGATTGAGACCAATTATGTGACTGGCATTGCAAAATCATTAGGAGGCAGTGGAGACCCTTCCCCTGTTACAGCTTTTGGAGTATATATGGGAATTAAAGCTAGTGTAAAGGAAAAATTAAACAAAAATTCACTTAGTGGATTAAAAATATCTGTTCAAGGTCTTGGTCATGTTGGCTCTCATTTAGTAGAACTTTTACATAAAGATGGGGCTGAAATATTAGTTGCAGATATTGATAAAAAAAGAGTTAAGTATATAACTGAAAAATATGACTGTCAATATGTTGATCCTAAAGATATCATTAGTCAAGATGTTGACATTTATGCCCCTTGTGCATTAGGTGCTACTATTCATAAAGATAGCATTCCTGAATTGAAATGTAAAATTGTTGCAGGTGGAGCTAATAATGTCTTACAAGAAGCAAATAGAGATAGCAAATTATTAATCAAAAAGAATATTTTGTATGCTCCAGATTATGTTATAAATGCTGGAGGATTAATTAATGTTGCAAATGAACTTGAAGGTTATGATAAAGAAAAAGCATTTAATCAAGCTGAAAAAATATACGATACTTTGATGAGTGTTTTTAAAAGAGCTAAAAAAGAATCTATTAGCACAACAGAAGCAGCTTCATTACAAGCAGAAGATAGAATAAAAAAAATAGCAACACTTAAATCATTTTATTTACCTTATAAAAAAACTTTTAAAATTCGAAATGATTAATAATTAATAATGAACAGACAACAAAAAAGAGCTTCTAGGTGTTTATCATTACAAATTTATTATGCTTGGATTATATCTGAAATACACCCAAAAGAAATACTTGATTATATTTCTAAATTACCTTCTTCAAAAGAAGAGGTATTTTATTTTAATATAAATAATTCAGATGACATTCAGCTAAATTTATCAAATGATATTATTAAATATGCTTATAAATTAATTAAGTGTACAATTAGTAAATCTGAAGAAGTTGATGATTATATTATTGCAAAATTAAAAAACTGGGATTTAAAAAGGATTGCTTTAATTGATAAACTTATACTAAGATTATCAATAACTGAAATGTTTTTTTTCAACGAAATTCCACCTAAGGTATCTATCGTAGAGGGTGTAGAAATAGGAAAAATATTTGGTAATAATGACAGTGGTGCATTTATTAATGGTGTATTAGATTCAATTTATAATGATTTAGATAAAAATGAGGCAAAAATAAAATAATTATGTCTATTTTAGGTAAAATAATAACAACAGTTTTTGGCAAAAAATCTGATAAAGATTTAAAAAAAATTAAACCCTTGGTTGATCAAATTAATAATGAATTTATTAAACTTGAAAAGCTAACAGATGATCAAATAAGAAACCTTTTTTTAGATATAAAATCTAATTTAAGTTCAATTTTAGAAGAATATAAGAATCAAGATTCCAATTCAGAAGACGAATTATTAAAGATTGAAGCAAAATATTTAAATGATAATTTAATTCAAATTTTTGCAATAGTTAAAGATGTAGCTAGACGTTTAAAAGGTACAAAATTTAAGGTAATGGATACAGAAATGATTTGGGATATGGTGCATTATGATGTTCAATTAATAGGGGGTATAGTTTTACATCAAGGTAAAATATCTGAAATGAAAACAGGAGAAGGAAAAACCTTAGTTTCAACATTGCCAATTGTTTTAAACGCTATTACAGGTAGAGGTGTTCATGTTGTTACTGTGAATGATTATTTAGCTCAAAGAGATAGTGAATGGATGGGGCTGTTATTTAATTTTTTAAATTTATCTGTTGGTTGTTTACTTGATAGAATGTCACCTCAAGATAGAAAAAAAGCTTATGATATGGATATTACATATGGTACTAATAGTCAATTTGGTTTTGATTATTTAAGAGACAATATGGTTTCATCTATGGATTTAAAGGTTCAAAGAAAACATGCTTATGCTATTATAGATGAAGTTGACTCTGTTCTTATAGATGAGGCTAGGACACCATTAATTATTTCAGGCTCAGTTGATAGCCCTATTAATCCTGAATATAGTAATTGGAGAAATAAAATTGAATCTCTTGTAAGGGCGCAAAACAAGATGATTAATGAATTAATTAATGAGGCTGAAAATTTATTAGATGAAGATAAGAAAAAAGAAGCTGGAATTAAATTATTGATGTCTTTAAAAGGAGCTCCTAAGAATAAAAAATTAATGAAAATTTTCCAAGAAACAGGTATTAAAAGATTAGTGCATGATACTGAAAGTGAATATATCAGAGAAAAAAAATTATTTGAAATTGAAGAATCATTATATTTTATTATTGATGAAAATTCAAGAGTAACTGATTTATCAGATAAAGGAAGAGAGTATCTTTCATCATCTAATCCTGAATATTTTGTTATTCCTGATTTAGGTGAAATTTATTATGAAATAGAAAATATGCCAGATATATCTGATAAAGAAATAATTGATAAAAAACAGGATGCTCAGGTTTTACATGGTGAAAGAAGTGAAAGAATTCATATTATTAATAAACTTTTACAAGCATTCTGCCTTTATGAAAAAGATATTGAATATATTGTTCAAGATGGAAAAGTGCAAATTGTAGATGAACACACTGGCAGAGTATTACATGGAAGAAGATATTCAGATGGATTGCATGAAGCAATTGAAATTAAAGAAAATGTAGTCGTTGGTAGAGAAAGTCAAACGCATGCAACAATTACTATTCAGAATTATTTTAGAATGTATAATAAGCTAGCAGGTATGACTGGTACTGCTATGACTGAAGCACAAGAATTTATGGAAATATATAAATTAGATGTTATAGAGATTCCAACTAATGTTCCAGTTCAAAGAAAAGATCATGATGATTATATTTTTAGATCAAAACGAGAGAAGTATAATGCTATTATTAATAAAGCAAAAGAATTATGCGATAAAGGTCAGCCTGTTTTAGTTGGTACCACTTCCGTTGAAGAATCAGAAATTATATCTAAAATGTTAAAAATAGCTAAAATTTCTCATAATGTATTAAATGCAAAGCAGCATCAAAGAGAGGCTGACATTGTTTCTAGGGCAGGCCAGAAACATGCAATTACAATATCAACTAATATGGCAGGTAGAGGAACGGATATAAAATTAGGTGATGGAGTTAAGGAATTAGGGGGACTTTTTATATTGGGTACAGGAAGACATGAATCTAGAAGAATAGATTTGCAGTTAAGAGGAAGATCAGGTAGGCAAGGTGATGCTGGTGAAACAATTTTTTATCTAAGTTTAGAAGATGATTTAATGAGAATTTTTGGTTCTGATAGAATTGCATCTGTTATGGATAAGTTAGGTATTGAAGATGGAGAAGTGATAACTCATTCAATGGTTACTAAATCTGTTCAACGCGCTCAACAAAAATTAGAAACTAGAAATTTTAGTATAAGAAAACATGTTTTAGAATATGATATGGTTATGAATACGCAGAGAGAAATAATTTATAGTAGAAGAAATTATTTTTTAGATGAAGATCAAGTTACAGATGAATTAAATATTATTATGAATGAGTTTATTGATGATAATATTGATACTTTTACGAAAGGTTCAAATTCAGTTAATAGTTGGGATTTGGAAGGTATGAATAATGAGTTTTTAGAATCTTTATCAATGGATATTAGTAGAATTAGTGATAGTATTGATTCTATTGATTCATTAAAGAAAAATATTAAGAATAATATGAATGAAATTCTTAAACATAAAGAAGAATCAATTGGAACTAAAATTTTTGAAAATTTTATAAAATTTGTATCATTATCAGAGATTGATAAAAGGTGGAAAGAGCATTTAAGTGCTATGGATCAGATGAGGGAAGGTATTAATTTAAGGGCCTACGGTCAGAAAAATCCTCTCATTGAATATAAAAAAGAAGGATTTTTACTTTTTGAAGAAATGATGTTTTATATTAATAAAGAAATTTTAAAAAATATATTTAAAACAAATTTAACAAAAGTAGATGAATCAAAAATTATTGTTGAGAGTAATATTCCTAAAAATATTACTTTATCACATAATAAAATTTCTGGTTTAAATTTACCTAATCCTACAAAACCAAAACAATCTTCTGCTCCAGTTTCTAATACTAGTAATAAAAAATATGGTAGAAATGATAAAATTAAAATTTCAAATGGAACAGATACTAAAATTATTAAATTTAAGAAAGCTGAAAATTTATTAAATCAAGGTTGGAGTATTATTGAATAAAAAAAATAAAAAATTTAGTACCAGATCTATTCATAAAGGTCAAGAGCCTGAAAAGCTATATGGTTCAGTTTCATTGCCTGTATATCTTACTTCTACATTTAAGCAAGAAGAATTTGGTGAATATATTTATGACTATTCTAGAGCAGGTAACCCTACTCGGACAAATTTAGAAGAAAACATTGCTTCTCTTGAAGAAGGTCTAGGAGCTATAGCGTTTAGTTCTGGAATGGCAGCAATCTCATCAATTATACATTTATTATCTTCTGGTGATGAAATTATCTTTACTAAAAATGTATATGGTGGAACATATAGAATCATGGATAAAATTTATAAAAATTTTTCAATTAAAGCTCATTGGATTGATACAACTAATTTAAATGAAATAGAAAAAACTATTAATAAAAAAACGAAAATGATTTTTATAGAAACTCCTACAAATCCAATGATGGAAATTTCTGATATTAAATCAATTTCTAAATTATGTAAAAAATATAATTGTTTGTTAATTGTTGACAATACATTTATGTCCCCATACAATCAAAGACCTTTAACTTTAGGAGCAGATATTGTTATGCATAGTTCAACAAAATATTTGAATGGACATAGTGATGTTATTGGAGGTATTTTAGTTTGTAATAATAAGAAAATAATTGAAGATTTAAAATTTATTCAAATGTCTGTAGGTTCGGTTCCTTCTCCATTTGATTGCTGGTTAATTCAAAGATCATTAAAAACATTATCTGTTAGAATGAAAGCACATAATAAAAATGCATTTGAAATTGCAAAATTTTTACAGTTAAACTCTAAAATAAAATCTATATACTATCCAGGATTATCAAATCATTTAAATCACTCTGTTGCTAAAAAACAACAATTAGATCCTGATGAAAATTCTGTATTTGGTGGTATGATTAGTATTGATCTTGGAAGTTTATCTGCTGCTAAAAAATTTGTTAAGGGATTAAATATTTTTACACTAGCTGAGAGTTTAGGTGGGGTAGAGAGTTTAGTTTGTCACCCTGCAACTATGACTCATGCATCTATTCCAAAAGAGGTAAGGAATGAATTAGGTGTTACAGATGGTCTTGTTAGATTATCTATTGGTATAGAAAATTTAAATGATTTAAAAGAAGATATTAAGTCAGCATTAAAATAGTTTTATTTAATTTTTTCAACTTTTCTGTTTTTACCTTTTTTAATGTTTGATTTATTTTTTTTATTCCCACCCCAAAATGGTTTTTCAAGCTTTGTATATACAGCACCCACTCCTTTTCCATAATTTTGATTATTAATTTTAGGTTGACTATGATATACTTTCCATATTTCAACATGTTGAATTTTATTTCCATTTAAATTTTTATTAAAATAAGTATTAGTTGAATCTAAAATCCAATTTTTAAAATTATTTTTATATTTTAAACTTGTGTTTTCATTATCATATCTATTAAATAGATCTTCAAAATATTTTCTCCATAGTTGACTTTTATTATTCATTAATAATCTGTAATCAGTACTATTTAATTCAGCCTTTTTTCCTGTAAATGGATTTAGTTTTTCTCCATTATCAAGTGTTGCTTCTACAATAATAACTTCATCGCCGGGCACCCTTTTGAACATTATCCAATTTTGATTCATTCTGAAAAATGAGTTTATTTTTTTTAGAGTTTTTATGTTTCGCCATTTATGATTTTTAATAATTTTTATTTCAAGCAGCGCAGAATAGATTGAAGCACTAAGTATTATTACAATTATTAATGGAGTTATTAGTTTAAATAAATTTTTAGAATGTATATATATAAATGATTTTTGGACCATATTATTTTCCTGCATTTCTTGATTATCATTTTGAGGAACATTACAGGCTGACAATCCAAAAATAGTACTAATTTTAGTTCTATTTTTTGCAATCTGGTCATATACTAGTCCAAAAAATTCTGATATAAAAGGAATGAAGAAAACCCATGAAACTAAAAAACCAAAAGGCAGTAACGATAAAATTTTACCAAAAGCTTTATGTCTGGTCCATGTAATATCAGTTTCAGAATCGTACAAAATTGCTGTTTTATCAGATAATTCATTAAATATTTTTGGTTTTTTTACTTCAGATTCAGCGTCACAAAATACTATTCTATTAAACACATCTAATCGTTTTATAATTCTAACTGAATAATGGCAAAATCCACAATCTGAATCATAAAAAAGATTAAACTTATTATTGTGTCTATTTAAAATTTTTGTTTTTATACAATTGATAATTTTTTTATCTATTAATAAAGGAAAAGTAGCAATCATAGTTGGGGAGAATAAACCTACATTTATTGATAGATTAATCATAATATGAAATATAGTTAAAGTGATAATAGCAATAAGTCTTAAAATATGTTGATAAAAAGGTAAGAGCAACAAAAATGGTATGCTATATTCTAGATATAATGAGCTGTATGTAAAAATTTTTGATATTGGATAATTAATATAATCTCTAATATAATATCCAAAAGATGTTATAAAAGTATCTAACTGATGCATATCATAGAATGCAGTACCTTTTTCCCAAGATGGTGCCCCTATTCTATTTAATGCAGATAAAAAATAAATTGCTGATATTTGAAGTAATACTGCAAAATATGCAATGGATTTAATTTGCACAGGTCTATTAATTCCTTTTTTACGATTATTTAGTTCTTCGACTTTTAATTCTTTAAAATCTTTTAAACTTTTTATAAGAGCATCTAAGCTTAGAGATTTTCCAAGAGGAAGAAATAGGGTCCATACTAACATTGATGTTAAAAACATATCTCCTGAATTAGCTACTGCTGTTACCTGACTATGTATTCCAATAATAATAATAGCTACAATCAAATGAGATAGTTTACTTTTATAGCCTATGATTAAGAATATTGAAAATAATATTCCGATTAAAAATATTATATGAATTTCAATTGAACTGTTACCAATATATTTGAAAATATTAAAAGAAGATTTGCTAGGATCTATTGAAATTGCTTTATTGCTATAGAAGACATCAATATAATTCCATCTTCTAATAATATCTAAAGCACAAACACAACCAATGAATATTCTATATATTCCAAGAGCCCTAGAATCAATAGCGAACCAAGATAATATTATTTTTTTCATTTTATTAAAAATTCCCAATTTCCGATCGAATCTTTAATACCTTTAAGAATAAATTCTATTGATATTGCCATTAAAAT
>MDSZ01085270.1_pt1 | contig 12974 bp, 13 predicted proteins | sample 811201 | NCBI WGS metagenome assembly MDSZ01 (sample SAMN05326647, study PRJNA326480) | marine metagenome | isolation source: seawater | place: Indian Ocean: North | collected 2010
CTGGATGTGGAAGCGCAGTAATGCGTGCAGCTGACCAGTACTAATAGCTCAATTGGCTTGATTTATGCACTGAAAAGAATTTTTAGAAAATTTTAAAGATAAATGATATTTTTAAAATCCTAATCTTAAAGCTAATATTATTTATTTATATTTTTAAATAATTATAATAATTTCAAGAATATTGTGAGTAATTTACATCAAATTAAAGATATAAACAATTTCGATTTATCTGAATTTCCTCTTGATTATTTAGTTATAGATGATTTTTTAAGCGAAGCTTACTTTCAAGAAATCCTTGATAATTTTCCTGAAATTAATGGAAACAATGATCTTAGGGGTAATAATAATTTTTATCTTCTTAATGATATTGAAAAAATGGATTTTAATAAAATTGTTTTCTGGAAAGATTTTATAAAAAAAATATTACCTCAAATAGTAAAAAAATTAAGTTTAAAATTTCATAAAAATATTTCTGCAAAATTTAAAAAACTAATAGAGAATAAGCATAAGCTAGTATATGGAACGCTGATGTTAAGTCAAAATGCAGCTGACAATAGAGATTTTTGTCCACATTATCATTTTGACAACGACCCTCTATGGTTTATGACTATTTTAATATATCTAGAAGATAAAAATAATAATGCTCCAGGTACAACATTTTATTCTTTAAACAAAAATATTAGCCAGCTAGATTTGAACCATGATATAAATAAATTTATTGAATTTAATAATATAAGACAAAATAAAAAAATTAGTTACGAAGAGCAAATAAAAGCAATGAAAAGCTATTTATCTGAATTTGATAGAAAAACAATTAAATTCAAACCTAATAGGTTATTTTGTTTTTATGATGACTTTAGATCTATTCATAGCGTTGAATATGAAAAAAAAAATGATCATAACGTAAATAGAAAAACAATAAGACTTTCTGTAGGTTTTGATAGAAATTTATGTGAAAATGTATATCAAACTGATATTGATACTTTAAGTAATTCTTTTAAAAATAATAATGAAAAATTTGTAAGGAAAATATTCCATCAAGAGGTAGATTATTTAAAAAATAAAGAACAAAATGATTTGAAATCTCAGATTAAAAATTTAGAGATACAAGATTTACCTTTTTAAAATTTTTCTTTTATTTATAAAAAATTCTTGAATATTTTTTTTGTCTTTTATGTTGTCCATAGGAAACCAATTTTTAACTAAGTTTGTAACAAATTTTTTTTTCGAATTTAGAACCCTATTAATTACTTTTTTTTCAAAGGATTCAGTTTTGTTTTTAATATAATTGAAAATATCTTTATCCAAAATATAAAAACCAGCATTAATTTTAAATGTAGTTTTTTCTTTCATATCTTTAATTTCATTAGTTTTTGTCTTAATTAAACCGTACATAAATTTATATTCATAAACACTCATTACAAAATTATTTTTTTTCTTTAACTTTAGCGCTTGCCTTAAAGAAAAATCAGCCAGGGAGTCGCCATAAGTAAGTAAAAAATTTTCATCTTTGATCATTTTTTTAATTGCTAAAATTCTACCAGCAGTATTAGTATTTACCCCTGTAAAAAGAGTAGTGATTTTTACATCTTTATTTTTTTTTGAAAATTTTTCTAATTCTTTAAATTTATATCCACCAAGTAAAAAAAAATTATTGATATTATTTTTTTTATAAATGTTAATAATATGTCTTAATATTGGAGTGCCATTTATCTTTATAAGTGGTTTAAGCGGTCCAGGTTTACCTTTGTTAAATCTTGTGCCTTTTCCACCACAGAGTATTATAGCTTTCATAATATTTCCTTAATAAATCAACTTATGTCTTTTACCAAAATTTGATTGAAGCATATTATTTTTATCATATTTTTTTTTATATTTTAAAAATAGTGATTTATTATTTTTCACAACCTTTAAGTTGTCAAATAAATGATCTTTAGTTAAATTGAGGAAAATTATTTGATTATCCAAAAGTTTTTTTAATGAAAATTTAAATTTTTTAAAATTAATGTTATTAATAGTATTTTTAGAAAATACTATCGAGATACTAATACCTTTTTTATAAAAGCTTAACTTTAAATTTTCATTTTTTTGACACTTAATACCCATAAAATAAGATGAAATATTATATTGTTCGAGGAGTTTTTTTAATGACACATATTTTTTTTTAAAATTTCTTTCTTCTATAAGTATTTGTAATTCAATAATCCCTCCTCTAAAAAACTTATTAAGCTCTATATTTTGTAAAGGATAATAAAAATCATACAAATTTGTTATACTTTTATTAAATTTTTTAACTAAAAAGAAAATTACATTATTCAAGATCGCCATAGTCCATGGATTCACAAAGTATTTTAAAAAAAAAGATAATTTATTAAAGAGAAATAAAAAAAAAATTGTTAAATAATTTTTTTTAATATTTTTTTTTGTGCTTATGAATTTGCCAGTTTCAATATATCCTCGATTATCTTTTGAATAAAAATCTATCCATCCATACATAAAAGGGTCTTGATTTGTACTTAGTATAAGTTCCATTTCTTTAAGATTATTAAAAGTAATTTTCTTCGTTAAAATTTTGTCTGATTTTATTTTAAGTAATTTTAGCTTAACTTCTGTAATAATATAAAAAAGACCAAAATTTAAAATTTTAGGTATATCTTTTTTTTTTATAATTTTTTCTTTTCCATCAGTAAGTAGAACTTTGATTTCTATAATATTATTTAAGAATGCACCAAAAAATTTACTATCCTTTCCATGAACATTGTTAGTAACTGCTCCACCAATTGAAATCCCATGAGCACCAGCTATGGCACCTATTGTATATTTTTTTTTATTTATTAATTTAATGATAGATCCTAATTCACACCCACTTTCCACTTTGATGAATTTTTTACTATAGTTAATTTTGATAATTTTATTTAGTTTTTTTGTGTCAATTACAACACCATTATTTATAAAAATTTGATCGTTGTAGCTTAGAGAAGATCCTTTTGGTATAATTTTTAAATTTTTATTTTTTGCAAATATAACTAATTTTTTGAGATCATTTACATTTTTTGGCATATAAGTTTTATTTTTTCTTATATGTGTCAAGGACCAATTACTAATTTCAACTTTTTTTATATCCATGGAATATTCTTTTTTCTAAATTCTTCCCAATCTTCTTTCTTTGGAAAACTTCTATAAGATGGTTTAATATTTTTATTAATCTTAAATTTTTTTTTATTTATAACAAGATTTATTGCTTTATCTATTAACTTAGGACTATCTGCAAAAGACTTTTCGTATAATTTAAATACAGTATTATTTTTTTTATTAATATTAATTTTTTTTTGTATTATAGGCATTCCTTTGTCAATGTTTTCAGACATAAAGTGAACAGTAGTACCTATAGGTTCTTTATAAGTTATTGCATAAAATATTGGAAAAAAACCTCCTCCAGCTGGTAACATTGAGGAGTGTCTATTTATAGACCCAAATTTAGGAATTTTTAATATATCTTTCTTTATATAAAGTGAAGCAGAATTAATAATTATGTCAGGTTTAATTTTTTTAATTAATTTCCTATAACTTGATAAAGGTTTTCTTATCTCTGTAATATTAATTTTACGAGATTTTATAATTTTTTTTAAATTATATTTTTGAGATTGCATTAAGAATACAATATTTCTCAAAATTATTTTTTTTAAAAAAATAATTTTTTCTTTAAAAGTGAGAAAAAAAAAATTTTTAAGCATATAAAAATTAATATTTTGACTTGTTTTTACTTTTTTAACAATAAAAGCATGATCAATAATGTATTTTTTTGACTTAAATTTTAAAAATTTTGAGACAAACTCGGAAATAAAGAAAGTATTGTGTTCAATTATTAATAATACTTTAAGTTTTTTTTTGTTTTTTTTCATTTAATTTTTTAATTAGGAATTGAATTATATATCCAATAAAAATTGCAAGAACGATGTATTTGCAAGTAAAAGATATTACTTCATATTTTGAGTTTCTATTTGCATCAACAGTCATAGCTAATAAAAGATCGTATGTTACAGGAAAAAATGAAAATGAAAAAAAAAGCTTAAAATTTTTAAAAAATAAAAAATAAAATAATGATAATAAATATATTAAACTTAAGTAATCACGGATTAAGTCATTTATTTTATCAGAAGTATTTACTACAAATTTTGCAAATTTATATTTGTCTCTATTTTCATGAGAAAATTTATACTGATTAAACTGATTTAAGGTAAGGTTATTTTCTGCACATTTACCAGCATTAAATGGATTTATAAAACTTGAATGTTTTAACCCACCGAATGGATTTTTTTTAATAGCAAAATTTTCTAAGTTGACGCCATAAGCTTCAAAAAAATCAAAAAGGAAAATATATAAAAGCTGAGGTTCATTCATAAAAGCCTCAATAATTACTCCTTTTAATATTTTATCTTTTTCATGTTTGCCAATAAATTCATCCAAACCATAACTGAAGAAATTAAAATAATATATATTTGGTTGTTCAAATATATTTTGAGTAATTTTATCTATATCTCCATTAAATTTACCAAATAGCTCATCGTAAAAGTTGATTTTTTCGTTGTCTACCACCTGGTAAGCATTAGCTAAGTGCTTTTCATATGGTAAATAAGCATTTGGATTAGCATTCAAAAATTTTTTAATTGTTTCATATAGTATTTCAGAATTTTTTCCATTTGATCTTTTTACAGTTTGTATGAAATTTTCATCAACTTTAATACTTTTTATTTTAAAATCATTTGTATCTAGATTTAATTTTTTTTTAAAATTATATAATTCGCTCGTCATGACTCCATAGGTTTTATAAAAAAATTGTTCAGAATTTGAATCTGATACCGATGTGACTTTAGAAAAATTTCCATAAATTACGGACCTTGTAATTGTCCATGTAGATAAAATTAAAAATGGAATTAAGAAAATAGAAATTAATTTAAAAAATTTTTTTCCAGGAAAATTATTAAAATTTAAGATTATAAATATTCCAATAGATATGAATAAAAGAAAACCTTCCCATTTAGTTAACCATCCAAGTGTTGCTATAATAATTGAGATATAAAGATATTTGTCCTTATTTCTGTATGAATATAAATTAAGAAGATAAAAAGAAAATATTGTAAAGAAAAATAGCAACTGTTCAGCTATTAAAAATTTAATTAAAATATAAGGAATAGATGTGATTGAAAATATTATTGTAAATAAAAGTGCTAATCTTGATGATTTTAAATTAGAAAATAATATTTCATAAATAAAAATTATACATAAAAATGATAGTACTAACTGAATAAAAATAAAAGGATACAAGCTGTCAAATAAATATGTGCCAGAAATAATTAAAAAAATTGGATATAAAGGAGGTCTTTTTAAGTCAACAATAGGAAAATTGGTCTTTGTTGAAATAAGTATAAGTAATAAGAAATAAACTAATACAAATAATATAATAGAATAAATGAAAAGTTTTTCCTTAATAATATTAAATTTAATTTTTTTAAATTTATACAAAAATAAAAAAATAGAGATTATTAAAAAAATACAAAATAATACTATCTTCAACAAAAAGGGGCTTTGTAAATAGTTGCTGATACCAGATCCATAATTATAAAACAATGCGCTGTCACATTGAAATTCTATTGGCTGATTAATTAAATAAATAATGCTAAATGGAAAAAAGATAAAAAAAAGAATTAAAAAATTAGTTTTTTTAGATATCATTAATTAATTTCTATAATTTAAATTTTTAAATTACTACTTATAACTATCATTTAATTATTTTGTATATCTTTAAAGTTTCTCTTAATCCTCTTGAAAGATTATACTTAGCTTCCCATTTAATACTTTTTTTGATTTTTGTATTATCTGAAATTAGACAATTTTTTAAGAATATTGACTTACAATTTTTATTTTTTATTTTTAATACTTTGAGAAATGTATTAAAAAACTCTAAATTTGACGAAGCATTTCCACTGCCAATATTATAAATTCCAGATCTAACATTCCTTAAGCTTAAATTTTTAATAGCATTACAAGCATCTTTAACATAGACATAGTCGTGGACCCCATCGTAATTTTTTAAATTTAATTTTTTACCTTTTTTATACTTAGAAATTAAACTCTCAAGTAACGAAGTTTTTTTACCGTTTGGACCATAAACATAAAATAGTCTTACCCAAATATATTTTAGCCCGTTAGTTTTGTTATAATTTTTTAAAATTTTTAATAATTTAATCTTTGTCCTGGCAAAATGATTTAATTTTTTAATCCTATAAACATTTTCCTTCACTTTTCCTAGAGTATTTCCGTACTCCCAACAAGATCCAATAGAAATAATTTTTTTACATTTGTTAGTATTTAATATTTTAAAAATTTTTTTTTTAATAAAATAATTGAGCTGATTATTTTTATTCGAATAGTCAGGGATTCCCTGCCAACTTAAATCAATACAAATTTTTGGTTTAAATTCTTTTACAATTTTTTTGAACTTATTAAAATCGTTTAAATCACATTTTATAAATTTATTTTTTTTTCTTTTTTGATTAAATCTCGATAGGCACAAATATTCAATTTCATTTGAATTTAAAATTTTTTGAAGATTGCTTCCTAAAAAACCATTTGCTCCAAGTATTAGAACTCTCATAAAGTTTTTAAATTTTTATCTTTTGGAGAAATTATTTTAGGCTTTTTTGGCCATTTAATTTTTATTTTTGGATCATTATATTTAATTCCCATTGCCGAACCAGGACTATAAAAATTCGACATTAAATAGAGTAATTCAGTATTTTTAGATAAAGTCATAAAGCCAGTTGCATATTTTTTATCTATAAATAATGCGAAATCATCTTTTTCATTTAAGATAAATGATTTGTATTTTAAATAATTTTTTGATTTTCTATCGATGTTAAGTGCAACAAAAAATAATTTACCTTTTGTACAGAATACTATTTTTTTTTCTGCAAATTTACCTTTTTGATAATGCAAACCTCGAAGTGTGCCTCTTTTTGGATTTGTAGATAGATTTACTTGTTTCACGTCAATAAATGAATTTATTTTTTTAAAAATTTCTTTACAGAATATTCTTCTAAAGACCCCTCTTTTATCAGAATGTTTTTTCAGTTTTATTAATTTAATTTTGTTCATTTTGTTTAAATTTTTATAAATTGATCATTTTAAATATTTATTAATGTAATTGATAAGAGATAAATTAGATATTATAACAATTTTAGTGGAAATTAAAAATGCAATATTCCTTGATAGGGATGGAACCTTAAATAAGGGTATTATTAAAGATAATGTTGATAATTTTAAATTACGTCCACCACATAATATTGAAGAATTACACATATATGAAGATGTATCTATTTTGAAAACATTTTTAGATAAATATCATTTATTCATAGTGACTAATCAACCAGATATTAAAAAAGGTTTTCAAACTAAAGAATTTAATGAACATATAAACTCTTCAATACAAAAAAAGATTAAAATAACCAAAATTTATTCTTGTTTTTGTCTTGAGACAGACCCCGGATGTGATTGTTATAAACCCTCTGCAGGTATGATTTTAGATGCTGTAGAAGAGTTTAATATTGATTTAAATCGTTCATATTTTGTAGGTGATACTTGGCGTGATATAGGGTTATGTAAAAACATAAACTTAAAGTCTATATTAATAGATAGAGGGCACTATAAAGAAATGAAAAAAGAATTTTTAGAGAAAAAACTTGAACCAGACTATAAAATTTGCAGCTTATTAGAGTTAGTTAAGATTATAGAATAAAATATAAAAATACTTTAAAAAGAACAAAAAAATTTTCGATAAAAAGTTTATATCAATGATACATAAAACAACTTTATTTTCAATGTTTGAGCTAGCATGGTTTGACGTTAAGATTAGATACGCAAGATCAATACTTGGCCCATTTTGGATTACTCTAAGTATGATAATACTAATTGCCGGATTATCTTTTGTGTTTGTATCTCTCTTTGCTGTCCCAATTGAAAAGACTATGCCATGGGTAACCTTAGGAATTGTTATATGGAATTATATTTCCACATATTTAGATGAGGCTTCAACTTTATTTATCGATGGTAGAATTTTAAATATGCGTATTTCACCTATGAAGCTAATTATAATTAATATTTTTAAACATTTGATAATTTTAGCTCATAATTCGGTAGTAATTGTAGCTGTAATCTTTCTTTTTGATTTAAAAATTACTGTAAATTATTTTTATCTATTATTTGCATTTATTATAATTATTACTAATTCAATTTCTTTTGGAGTTTTATTTGGATTTTTATGCTGTAGGTATAGAGACTTTATATTAATCATAAGAAATTTGATTTATTTATTATTTTTGATGACACCAATTTTTTGGATGCCTGATGTTTTGAAAGGCAATCGAATGATTTTAGCAGATATAAATATAGTTTATCAAATTATTCAATCAGTTCGAGATCCAATATTAGGAAATCCTTTATCTAGTTATACTATTACTTATCTCTCTACATTTACAATTTTAATAACATTTTTAGCAATATTAATTTATAAGAGGTTTCACAGAAAACTTGTATTTTGGATCTGATGTCAAAAATTATTGTAAATAATTTATCTCTAGAAATTCCATTAATCGGTCAATCAAGATTATTTCAAAAAAAAATTAATCAAAACTTCACCGATCAAAATATTGGCTCTAATAAAGTTGTTAAAAAAAATCTGGTTTATTCTAAAATTTTGGATGATATTAGTTTTGAATGTTATGATGGAGATAATATTGCTTTATTGGGTCACAATGGTTCGGGTAAAACAACTCTATTAAAAGTGATAGCTGGAATTTATTATCCTTCATCAGGGACAATATATAGTGAAGGATCAATATCTTCACTATTAGATGTAAACTCTATTTTAAAGCACGATTGTACTGGATATGAAAATATTAAATTATTCTGGCTACATTACAATAAGTCTGTAGATCTTGAATCTTTAACATCAAGTGTTGAAGAATTTTCTAGTTTAGGAGATTTTTTAAACATGCCAGTTAAAATATATTCATCAGGCATGGCAGCTAGATTATTGTTTTCATTAACAACATTTATAAAACCTGATATACTTTTAACAGACGAAGGTATAGGCGCTGGAGACGAAGCGTTTAAGGATAAAGCTAAGAAATTGATGGATGAATATATGAATTCTGCAAAGATTAAATTTTTTGCCAGTCATCAACTAGATTTTATTAGAAAGAACTGTCAAAAATTATTTTTAATGAAAAAAGGTAAACTTACTGTTTACAATGATGTAGAAGAAGGGATTAGCTACTATACTTCTCCAAATTATAATACAAATTAAATTATTCTATAAATACTATTGATTTTATCAAAAGATTAACTAAAAGATCCAAATGCAAGATAACACTATATCAAATTTAGTTTCAGATCTAAATATAGAGATCTATTTAGATACTGCAGATCTAGATATTATAAAAAAACTTTCTTCAGAGCCATATATTAAAGGATTTACGTCTAATCCATCTTTAATGGCCAAATATGGAATAAAATCTTATGAAAATTTTATAAATGAATTCTTGAAAATTTCTAATGATAAACCAGTTTCTTTTGAAGTTTGTTCAGATGAACTTCAAACTATGTATGAGCAGGCAAAAAGAATAAATGATTTTGGTAAGAACATTTTTGTTAAAATACCTTATTATAATACAAAGGGCATTGATACGATTAAAGTAATTAATGATTTAACTTCGCAGAATATAAATGTGAATGTCACAGCAATTATGACATTTGAACAGATAAAACATATTGTGGATACAAAAAATGATGAGACAGAAACTATCTTATCAATTTTCGCAGGTAGAATTTCAGATAGTGGTATAGATGCTTCTGATACAATTAGAAAGAGTGTAGATTATATAAATTCTTCAAAAAAAAATTTTAAAGTTTTATGGGCTAGTGTTCGAGAAATTTATAATTTATATGAAGCAAATAAATGTGGATCGCATATAATTACAATTACACCAGAATTAATTTCAAAAATTAAACTAAGAAATAAAGATTTAAAAAATTACAGCATAGAAACCTCCAAGATGTTTTACGAAGATGCTTTAAAACACAAAATAAATATATAAAGTTATGTCAAAAATATTAGTTACGGGTGGAGCTGGATACGTTGGTTCAAAACTTACTTTAGATTTAGCTGAACAAAACCATGAAGTTATAATTTATGATACATGTTATTTTGGCAAAGATCATATAACTGAAAATAATAATATTAAATTAATTGAAGGAGATATAAGAGACAAAATTAAGTTTGAAAGTGCAGTAAATGGATGTGATACAGTAATCCATTTAGCATGTATATCTAATGACCCAAGCTTTGATTTGAATGAGGAGCTGAGTAAGTCAATTAATTTTGATTGTTTTGAGGATTTAGTAAGTATTTCAAAAAAAAAAGGAGTTAAAAAGTTTATTTATGCCTCAAGTAGTTCGGTATATGGTTTTTCTGATGATCCAAACGTAACTGAAGAGCATCCCTTGGTTCCCTTAACTTTATATAACAAATTCAAAGGAATGTGTGAGCCAATATTAAAAAAATATTTAGATGATAAATTTAGAGGTGTTATTATAAGACCGGCTACTGTTTGTGGTTATGCTCCTCACTGTAGATTAGATTTGTCAGTAAATATTTTGACTAATCATGCCGTTAATAATAAGAAAATAATTGTTTTAGGTGGTGGACAACAAAAAAGACCAAATCTGCATGTAAATGATATGTCTAGAGCATACTTAACTCTTATTGATAATGATTTTAAAAAAATAAACGGTGAAACTTTTAATGTAAGTTTTGAAAATAAAAAAATAATTGAATTAGCCGAAATAGTTTCAGCAAATGTAAAAAAATTCTTTAATTACGAAAAAGTAGAAATTGAGGTAAAAACTGAAACAGTTGATAATAGGTCGTATCATGTAAATTCAGATAAAATAAAAAATGTACTAAATTTTGAGCCGCATTATAATATAGATGATGCCGTAAATTCGTTGTGTCAAGCATTTAAAGATGGAAAACTACCAAATAGTTTAACTGATCCGAAATATATAAATGTCACAACGTTGAAAAATTTGGATGCGGTCTAAAAAAAAAATTGTTTTAGTAACAGGTGGAGCGGGCTTTATTGGAAGTCACACTGTCGATTTTTTTTTAAAAAAAAATTATGAAGTACGAAGCATTGATAATTTTTCAGGTGGTAATTTAAAAAATATTGAACATCTAAAAAAAAATAAATCATTTAAATTAGAAAAAGCAGATATATTAAAAATAGATAAGCTAAAAAAATTTATTAAGGAATGTCAGTATGTAGTGCATTTTGCTGGGGTTGGTGATATTGTACCTTCTATTGAAAACCCAAAAAAATATTTTGAAAACAATGTTCAGGGAACAGTTAATTTATTAAATAGTTTAGAAATTAGAAAAATAAAAAAATTTGTTTATGCAGCTTCTTCATCTTGTTATGGCAAAGCAAAAACACCTACTGATGAAAATCATAAAATAGAGCCTTTGTATCCATATGCATTATCGAAGTATATGGGGGAGCAAATTTGTTTTCATTGGGGTAAAGTTTATAAATTGCCAATTAACTCAATTAGAATATTTAATGCTTATGGTACAAGATCTAGAACAACAGGAGCTTATGGCGCTGTTTTTGGTGTCTTTTTAAGACAATTAATTGCAAATAAGCCTCTTACAGTAGTTGGAGATGGAAGACAAAAAAGAGATTTTTTATATGTAACAGATGTAGCCGAAGCTTTTTATAAAGCTTGCACAACTAAATTGAGTCAACAAGTTTGGAATTTAGGTTCAGGAAATCCAAAATCTGTTAATAATTTAATAAAAATTTTAAATCCTGTCGGAAGAATAAATATTCCAAAAAGACCAGGTGAGCCAACCGTAACCCACGCCAATATAGGAAAAATTCAAAGAGATTTAAATTGGAAACCAAGTGTTTCATTTGAAGATGGTGTATCTAAAATATTAGAAAATATCGAATATTGGAAAAAAGCTCCTTTATGGAATAAAAATAATATTAAACAAACCACTAAATTATGGTTTAAGTTCTTAAAATGAAAAATTATTTAGACAAGATTTTAAGTGCAAATGAAATTGTAAAAAAAATTGGCTCTTTTCCAAGATCTGAGAAAGCGAAAGTAAGTATGTGTCATGGTGTATTTGATTTAGTGCACCCAGGTCATATCAGACATTTAACTTATACAAAATCTAAAAGTGACATCCTAATTGTAAGCATAACGTCAGATATTCATGTAAAAAAAGCAGATTTAAGACCTTATGTTCCTCAAAAATTAAGAGCAGAAAATCTAGCTGCATTAGAGTTTGTTGACTATGTTTTAATTGATCAAAATGAAACTCCAATTGATAATATAAAAAAAATTAAACCAGATTTTTTTGTTAAAGGTTATGAATATATATCATCAAGAAAAGACAACCCTAAAACAATTGAGGAAAAAGCTGTTTTAAAAAGTTATGGGGGTCAATTTTTATTTACGCCAGGTGACTATATCATGTCATCGTCAAATATTATTCAGAATGAAAATCCAGATTTAAGTTTAATCAAACTTAAAAGTTTATTAGAGGGAGAAAAAACATCATTTAAAAAAATTTTTGAAACTTTAAGAAAATTTAAAGACACAGAGGTTCTTGTAGTTGGTGACACAATAATAGATACATATGTCAATACATCATTGCTAGGAAGTAATGCAAAAACTCCTACATTTTCAACAAAATTTATAAGCGAAAAGACTTTTATTGGTGGTGCTGCAATAGTTGCACAACATTTAAAATCTGCAGGAGCAAGAGTAAAATTTTGTTCAGTTATTGGAAAAGATAACTTATCAAAATTTGTTAAAAAAGAGATTAAAAGAAGTGGAATAAAAGA
>MDSZ01120876.1_pt1 | contig 12974 bp, 9 predicted proteins | sample 811201 | NCBI WGS metagenome assembly MDSZ01 (sample SAMN05326647, study PRJNA326480) | marine metagenome | isolation source: seawater | place: Indian Ocean: North | collected 2010
TGTCCAAAGGTAGTAGACCAATTTCCCAAACGAGCCGAAATGTAAGATCCATCCAATTGAATACCATCATCACTTCTTCCTTTCCAATCATTTTCAACTCCATAAAGTGCCAGCAGAGATAACTTAGCAGCAAAACGATCACTCATCCAAGAGGTCTCAATTTGAGAATTGAAGCGGCTTCTTGGCTTATAAAAAAAAGATCTGACAGTTGTTTTATTATCGGCAAATCCAATTGATGATTTAAGCGAATTAAAACCCAATTGGTTCTCCTTCCCAAAAGTATTTTCTAACAAATTATGCTCCCAAGAAGTTTCAATATTTCTACCGTAGAAGTTACCCAAATCATAAGGCCATGTATTTAAGCAAGTGTTAATAATTCTTTCGTCTTGCAGGAGGCGAATCTCATGTCTCAAAAAAGGATTTTGAGGTGATAAAAAAGGTTCCCCTGAAACTGAAAAAGAAAATATCAGAAACAAAAAAATTGACTTTAATTCACGGAATTTCTTCTCCAGATGCATTATCCTATGATTAATTGGTTGAAATAAATGGAGCAATCTAAATAAAAGTTATTTAACTCGCACATTTACAAAAGAGTCTATATCAAAACCATTGGTTTATGGAGGATGATCCCTTATTTAGACGTACCAGACAACATGCTGAACGGAGACTGATCTTCGACATTTCTCAGTCCTCTAAAGATCGCCTTCATCAAATAAAAGAATTTCTACGATTGGAAAGAGAAATGCTCTTAAGATATCACCAAAAGGGTGACTCAGGCATAAGACTAACACGGTCTCGTGCTGTCATTATGGATGTTTTGATACAAAATCTTTTTACTTGGGCAACTAGGGTCGCAAAAGAAAGTATGGGAGTTATAAAACCGATGTGTATTCTAGCAACAGGTGGATATGGCAGAGGAGAATTAAGCCCATTGAGCGATATTGATTTAATGTTCCTTTATCCGAAATCTTCAATGGGCAAGTCATTGGATAATTTAAAGGAAATCATGACTAGGGAAATCCTCTATCCACTCTGGGACTCTGGGTTAAAAGTTGGACATGCGTCCAGAGAATTCAAAGAAGCTCTATCTGAATCTCAGAAAGATATTAGAAATAAAAATTCCATGCTTGATGCTCGATTTGTTTGCGGTGATAGAAAAATCGCTCAAAAATTTATTAAAAAATTCCTTAACTTTTGCCGAAAGCATCAACCATCACAATTCTTGAGCGAACTACTTGCTCATCAAGTTGAAAGAAGAAAAGAAAAAGGAAATACAGTATTCCTTCAGGCACCGGATTTAAAAAACGGCGTAGGTGGCCTTCGTGATTTCCAAGGCGTCCTTTGGATGGCAAAAGTAAAGTTTAACAAAAATGACTTTCAAGGACTAATTGAAAAAAAATACATCACCGAGCAAGAAGCAAAGTCATTTGAAGAAGCATATTCTTTTCTACTCCGAGTAAGAAATGAACTTCATTTTAGGAGTACTCGCCCAGTTGATGTTCTTCACTTAGAAAAACAACCTGAAATCGCACTTGGATTAGGATACAAACAGGAAAACATTTTTCGAAGAGTCGAAGTGTTCATGGGTGATTATTACACGAAAGCTCAGACTATTCATCAAATTAGTGGTATACTTGAAGAAAGATTAGTTCATGCAAATATTGGAAATACCTCAAAGTTAAGTTTTAAAAAAGTACTCAAAGCTTATCGTGCTTCACCAGTCGAAAAAGTAGATGGTTTTGATTTGATTAACGATACCCTCTCTAGCCCAAATCCAAATATTTTAGATCAAGAACCCGAGCGAATTATTCGCCTTTTTCGTCATGCTCAAAGACTTAATGCAAAATTATCACCAGACCTCCGGTCCTTGGTTCGGAACCGCTTAGTATTAATTGATTCTTCCATAATTAACTCAAATTCTGCAAATGTTACTTTTCGTTCGATATTACAAGAAATCGGAAATGTAAGTCCGATTCTTTATGAAATGCACGAACTTGGTGTCTTAGGTCGATTTGTTCCAGAATTTGGAAAACTTTCATGTAAAGTACAACATGATCTTTACCATAGGTTCACAGCTGACATACATGTTCTTCATTGTCTAAACAAATTGGATGATATCTTTCTAGAAAAAAATTCCCATTCAAAGCACTATCTAGAAGCTCTTCGTAAAAATGAAGTCCCAGGTTTACTCTATCTAATTCTTTTTTTACATGATCTTGGTAAGGATCAAGGCCCAAAAGGACATTGTGAAAGAGGTGTTGAAATTGGTAAAACTCTATTGGATCGTTTTGGAATTCCTAGTGAAATGCATGATCGTATTCTGTTTGTCATTCGTAATCATTTGGAAATGCCTAAATTTGCCAACAAGTTCGATCTTGAGGACCCTGATGTAATAGAGTCATTTGCAAATTTTATTGAAGGAGAACAAAGACTCAGATTCCTTTATGTTCATACTTACTGTGATGCAAATGCTACAGCGCCAGATTTATGGAATGATCATAAAGAAGAGCTCCACACCCAGTTATTTAACAATACCTTAAGTGTTCTTGAAGGTAAACACGCTAGAAAAGACGCCAATGAACTCAAAAACGACTACAATGAGATAAATATTCAAGGTGTACCTAATCAAATTCTCCAAGAGCACCTTGAACTTGTTCCTGAAAGATACTTTTCTCACACGAGCAAAGAAGAAGTCGCCCTCCATGTTGATATGGTTCATCGCTTTCTAAATACTAAAGACTCATCTAAACGACCAATAATAAGTTGGCGTAATGATCTTCGTCGTGCCTTAACCATTGTCGATGTGGTTGCGAAAGACAGACCCGCTCTCTTCGAAAAAATTACTGGTGGTTTTTCCGTTGCCGGATTAAATATCTTAGGTGCCAGAGCCGTTACTCGAAAAGATGGAATTGCAATCGATGTTTTTTATGTAGAAGAGGAAAAAGGAGGCGTTGTTAATAACTCTAAAACACGCGACCTTTGTGAATCATCCATTCATTCATTTCTTGAAAATGAAAATTCACCTGAAAAATTAATCAAAGAAAAAAGAAAAAAGAATGACAAATCTCGCCTTTTTTCAAATGAAGATCGCTTGGGCGAAAAAATTCCGCCTCAGGTTGATGTTTATCACGATGTGTCATTAGGTAGAATCATCGTTGAAGTCAGGGCTGCTGACAGGGTTGGCCTTCTACATTTAATAGCCAAAACAATTTCCAATTGCGGGTTCAGCATTAAATTTGCCAGAATTGCCACGGAGCAAGGAATTGCGACCGATATATTTAATATTGAAAAAGCCAATAAAAATATCCAATCCTCCCCGGCTGAATTCCTTCAGTTACGTGAAGAACTGAGCGATGCTCTTAATACTGGAAAATATTATCTAGAAGTCTAATTATCTTAAGAATTAATTGGGAGGCTGATTTTAAAAACCGTCCCCTCAGAGCCAGATTCCACCAATTCAAGATCACCATCATGTGCTTTCAAAATTCTTTTTGAAATAGATAAGCCTAACCCAGTGCCTTCTGAAGTTCCTGTTAAAAACGACTCAAAAATTTTACCCTGTAATTCTGGAGAAATACCAGACCCTGTATCAGAAACAAAAATTAAAGCTTTTCCTTCATCATCTTTATCAGACTTTAGAGTAAGTTTCCCTCCTGCTGGCATAGCAACAAGGGCATTTAGCATTAAATTTAAGAGTGCTTGCTGTATCTGCCCCTTATCTACATAAACAATTAAAACTTCTTCAAACTCATCAATTTCTAAATCAACCTGACTTTGTTTTAATTTTAATCTGACCAATAAAACAGCATCATTAATGATTTCTTGCAAAGATAGTTTTGTACGAAAGGCTTCCCTGCTTTTACCAAAATCCAAGATTCTTCCGGCAATCTGTTCCAAGTGATCAAGCTTCTCACGAATTACTGATAAATCCTTACTTTTCTGCTCATCCTCATCCACTAAATCTAAAGAATCAAAGAGTAATCGAATAACCATCAATGGGTTTCTGATCTCATGAGCAATCTCTGCAGCCAGCGTCCCTAATGTCGTAAGCCGCTCACTTTTTCTAAGGCTTTCCTCTGAATCAAAGACTCTACCATATAATCTGGCATTCTGAACTGCAATCGCACCTAAATCAGCTAACGCTCGAGCAATCAACTTTTCATCATCATTGAAGCGATGTTGAGAATCCAAATACAAAGAAAGAACCCCAATAGGATCATCTTTATAGACTACTGGGGAAACTAACATTGAATGAAGATTTTCATCCCGAATCAAAGAAATAAAATGATGCTCTTCTGTTCTTAATAAATCTCTTGTTTGGACTTGACGATGACTCCTTAAAGATGTTCCTAAAATACTATCGGCTGGTTTTAAAGACTCCTCCATTAGGCGGGTTCGATTTTTATCCTGAAGAGAATGCAAAAGAAGCAAATCTTTTTGCTCATCATAGAGAAAAAAAGCAGATAACTTACAATCCAAAAGAAGAAGAGCTTCTCTTGTAATTGTGCTCAAAACTTCTTCAATTTCATGTTTACCGGCTATGTCCTGGCCAACTAAAACCAAAGTCTGAAGCTGTTCAGCTTTTCTTCTTAATTGCTGAATCATCCACATATTCTCGAGTACTCGACTCGCCTCATTGGCCATCAAAACAAGTAGGCGTAAATCACTTTCATTAAATGCATCTTCTTCCAATGCATCCACATTCAATGCACCCACTGTTCTTCCACCTTCTAACAAAGGGGCAGCCATTTCGGACTTCACTCGATCATCTAATTGAAAATATTTTTCTTCTTTAGAAACATTCGGGCTTAAAAACGGTTCTCCGTACATAGCAACCCAACCGGTAATCCCTACACCCATTGGCAATTCAAAACCTTTACTCTCTTTGGACAATCCTCTTTCGACCTCTATGAGTAATTTATCGGAATCTGCATTAATTAAACTTATTGAAGCTGAACTTGCACCAAACAAACTAATGACCTCGTCAAGAATACCTTCCAAAGCTTCAACTGGATTTTTTTCTTTAGCTGAAAGCTTGCTAATTCTATATAAAGCATCAACTGCTTTTTTATCTGAAAACTCGATTTCAACATTACCTTCCATTCTGAAAGTAATGACACATTCTCGAAGCTTATGCGAGTTTGGAAATCTTACTCATCTTTAAATTGTATAAAATGTTCCCATGATTTCTCAACAGGCTTACCATATAAAGTAGAAACAAAAGGCCTACGAGCGGGCCTTTTTGGCTCCTTGAGTAATCGCATACCAGCTTCCTTTGGCAACCGGTTGCTTTTTTTACTGTTACATCTGATACAAGAAATCACTACATTTTCCCATGTGGTCCCTCCCCCTCTATCTCGTGGAATAACATGGTCCATATTTAATTCTTTATTCGGTAAACTCTTTCCACAATACTGACACTGATAACCATCTCTTTCTAACAAGTTTTGTCGGTTAAACTTCATTTCCTGCATCAGCATACGATCAAAACCACGAAGCAAAAGAACTGCGGGAACTAAGACAGGTTGATTAACAGTTCTTACCACACGAGCACCCTTTTCGAATTCTGATTCTTTGCAAAATCCAAACCAGGCAGCGGCGTCAAAAACCCTAAAGCTACCGTCCTCCGCGTAAATAACTTGTGCATGATCAAGAGCCAACAAGCTAAAAGCTCGCTCGACTCCTATTACATTAACAGCCTGCCAAAGCCTATTGAGTACGAGAGTCTGATAATTTGTCTCCATCCGTAGACATTTAAGAAAATAAAGGAGATTTGTGTCAAAGGATTTTTTTTCACAATTCCCCGTAGAATAATTCGAGAATGAAGAAAATCATAAAACTAATAACTTCTTCCGTTCTTATTTTCGTAAAAATTAAGAAATGCTTTATGAGCGACACGATATCCACCAGGGGTCGGATAGTCACCAGTGAAATACCAGTCACCTGAATGATCTGGCAAAGCCTCGTGTAGATTTTCTATGCTCTGATAAATTACTTCGACTTTTGGATCTCCATTTAATTCCTCGGGCTTAACTAACTCAGCAATTTTTGCTGAGATCTCTTCAGGCGAAAAATTCTCATACACTCTTTTAACATGATTTACCAATGTCGGTCTTGATTCCCCTAAGGCATCTTTACAATTTTGAGCAACTTCAGATAGAAGGCCCTGGTAACCCCGCTCTTTTATAAGTGCAACTGCAGCTTGGAAAGCTATGAATTTTCCAAGTTCAGACATGTCTATTCCATAACAGTCAGGATAGCGAATTTGTGGAGCAGTGGATGCAATGACCAATTTTCTGGGTTTTGACCGACCAAGGATTTTCAGTATGCTTTGCTTAAGGGTGGTTCCCCGCACAATTGAATCATCTATACAAACAAGTGCATCCTCTTTTTCCCTAATGACTCCATAAGTTATATCATAAACATGGGAAACTAGCTGATTCCTACCCGATTCCTGGGAAATAAAAGTTCTTAATTTAATATCCTTATTGGCAATCTTTTCACCTTTTGGCCAATTATCCATTACCAGTTCATTTATTAGATCATCAGTTAATTCACCTTTGTTCTTCGCCTCTATTAATTGTTGCTGAACTTCTGCACGACGTACCAACCTTAATTGCTCCATAAACCCGTAATACGCACTCTCTGCGGTATTGGGGACATAACTAAACACACTGTTAGAAAAATCATTTCCCACCGATTTTAAAACAGATGGTACAAGGAGAGATCCAAGCATTTTACGCTCCGAATAAATATCAGGATCATTTCCCCGGGAAAAATAAATTCTTTCAAATGAACATCCTGTTTCTCTTTCTGGATCGTCCGCAAATCTCTCAATTTCAAGTTCTCCACTTGCTTTCGCCACTAGGATTGTCCCAGGCTTTATTTCCTCAACTTCACTAGCTTTTTTATTAAAAACAGTCATTAAGGGTGCCCGTTCCGAAGCAATGGCAATTACTTCTTCGTCCGCAAAATAAAAGCCAGGGCGAATCCCTAATGGATCGCGCATCGCAAAGGCATCCCCATTTCCAATTATTCCGGCTAATGCATATCCTCCGTCCCAATGTTCTGATGCTAAACGAAATACTTTTGGCAGTTCGACTCTTTTACCAACCCATCTTGCAAGTTCATGCCCGGGAATCCCTTCCGTTGCAGCATCTACAGATAGAGTGTCATTCATTGAATCCAAGTGATAACCCGTTTCTTCCAATATTGCCTGCGTATCGGTATCAAAAACTGGGTGCTGACCACGCTGCACGAGTTTTTCGTTTAGTTCTTCAACATTGGTCAGATTGAAATTACCCGCCACCATTAGGTTTTTACCTGGCCAATTACTCTTTCTAAAATAGGGATGACATGTGGCAGCCCCATAAGAACCAGAAGTTCCATATCTTAAATGTCCGAGTAAGATCTCTCCTCCATAATCAAAATGTTTTTTATAAGTTTCCGGAAATTCAGGAAATGCAATCCCATCCTTTATCATTTTATCTAATTTTTGGTGCTGACCACCAAAAATTTTAGCCAGTGCTTTGGAACTTGTGCTTCTTTCACGAAACATAAATGCTTCCCCGGGCGGCATGTTTAATTTCATTGAACCAATACCAGCACCGTCCTGTCCACGATTATGCTGTTTTTCCATAAGAAGAAATAATTGGTTAAAGCCCCATAAAGGAGTACCATATTTTTCAGCGTAATAAGCCAGAGGCTTTCTTAAACGGACAAGAGCAATTCCGCAATGATGGCCTATTTCGTCACTCATGGTGGTTTAATTTTGATTCATTTTTCGAGGAATCGCATCGCTCCAAATCCTATGCAATTGAGCAACATTGGAATCAAGAATTTCATTACCAGAAAGTGAGAATTTTAAACGACCGCTCTCATTAATGGATCCTAATACTATTGCGGGTAAGCTTTTTTCCCCGGCAAGCACCAATAACTCATCCAATTTATCATCACTCACCGATATTAAAACCCGGCCCTGACTCTCGCCGAATAAAAGAGCATCCAAACGGTTCGAACTTCCAAGCGAATCAACAGACAGGTCAATTCCTAAATTAGGCTTTTCAAACAACATTTCTGATACCGCTACTAATAATCCTCCCTCAGCAAGATCGTGTGCGGCCTCAACCAAACCGGAATCAATAGAATGGATAAGAAAGTCCTGAATTTTTTTCTCTTCAGAAAAATCGACCTCAGGACATGTACCCTCTTTTTTTCCATACTTAGTCTGAAGGAAATAACTTCCCCCAAGTTCATTCGGTAATCCACCAAGCAGAATAATAGATTGCCCACTTTGCTCTACAAAACTACGGGTTACCCGTTCCGCTTTTTCTATCAAACCAACCATGGATATAACCGGAGTCGGATCAATAGCACCTTCACCATGTTCATTGTATAGGCTAACATTTCCCCCTACCACAGGAACATCAAAGAATGTACAGGCATCGGCCAATCCCTTCACACATTCTTTTAGCATAAAATAAGCTTCTGGCTTATTTGGATTAGCAAAATTTAGATTATCAGTAACCGCAAGTGCCTTGGCTCCAGAACAAGCAAGATTTCGCATACATTCAGCAAACGCAATCTGAGCACCTTTGTATGGGTCCAAATAACAAAACCGGTTATTACAATCATTCGAAATAGCCAATCTTTTGTCTATCCCTGCGATACTCAAATGCACCACACCCGCATCGCTTCCAGGCTCAACAGTACAACCGGACATAACCATATGGTCATACTGTTGCCAAACCCACCTCTTCGAGGCAATGGTTGGATGAGCCAATAATTTTAAAAGTGAAGATTCAACAGAATCTGGGGAAAGTTCAGGTATGGAATCCACTCTCCAATCCCTTGCCGCAGTGACATGGGCTGGTTCGCTAGCCGGCTGATCGTAAATTGGAGCTTCATCCGTGAGTGATTTTGCAGGTAAATCGGCAACCACCACTCCTTTGTGTTTAACAACCATTCGATCGCCATTTTTCACTTCTCCAACATGAGCAGCGTGCAGATCCCATTTTTCAAAAACTTCTTCGATTTCACGCTCCCTTCCCTTCTGTACAATAACGAGCATTCTTTCCTGACTTTCCGAAAGCATAATTTCATATGAATTCATCCCAGTTTCTCTTTGAGGAACAAGATCCAAATCAATTTCGATTCCGGAATTTCCCCTCGACGCAGTCTCACAAGTCGAACAAGTCAGACCGGCGGCTCCCATATCCTGAATACCCACAACCAAACCAGGAATCGCCATCATTTCAAGACAAGCTTCAAGCAAAAGTTTCTCCATGAAAGGATCACCTTTCTGGACTGCCGGTCGATCGGCTGCACTTTCCTCGGTTAATTCCCGTGAGGCAAAACTTGCTCCACCCAATCCATCTCGTCCCGTTCCCGGACCCACATAATATACCGGATTACCAACTCCAGTAGCAGCACCCCTCTGAATCTCTTCATGTTTAAGAATTCCAGCACATAGAGCATTCACCAACGGATTGCCTTCATAACAATCATCAAAATAAACATCCCCTCCCATATTCGGAATGCCCAAACAATTACCATAATGAGAAATTCCGCTGACAACTCCACGAAACAACCTTTTCACCTGAGCAGACTCAAGGGAACCAAAACGAAGCGAATTTGTAAGAAGGACTGGTCTCGCACCCATGGTAAAGATATCTCGCACAATCCCACCCACTCCGGTTGCAGCCCCTTCAAAAGGCTCAATTGCACTGGGATGATTGTGCGATTCAATTTTAAATGCAACACCCCAGCCTTCACCTACATCAATTACACCTGCGTTTTCTTCCCCTGCTTTTACCAATACCTGCCCGATTGCATCCTTATCTTTTTTCTCAGTTGGAAAAAGACGAAGTAATTTTCGGGTATTTTTATAAGCACAATGTTCCGACCACATGACGGAAAAAATACCCAACTCAGTCAGGTTAGGCACACGGCCAAGTATTTTCAAAATGGTCTCGTACTCTTCGGGAAGTAAGCCATGCTGGGCAACGAGCTCAGTCGTAATCTCAACATTTAATAGTGGATCTGGATTAAGGGGAAGAGGTCTTACAATATTTTCTGTCATGATGCAGAAAGTTCAACGGATGAAGGATTTAAAACGGGTTCAAGGAAAGATTTAAGAATCGAAATTCCATCTGTGCTCGGATGATAGGATTCAACGGCTCTTTCAGGGTGCGGCATCATACCGTAGACATTACCCTGTTCATTCCTTATTCCAGCAATATCATTAATTGAACCATTTGGATTATCATCATAACGAAGGAGCACCTGGTTGTTTGATTCCAATTTGTCTAATTCAGCACTTTTTAGTCGATAATTTCCTTCTCCATGAGCAATCGGAATAACAAGTTCACTTCCCAACTTTGCAGGATTAAACCGATCGTTTGAATCTACAACTTTTACTTTTTGATTCACGCACCTGAATTCTAAACAATCATTCCGAATCAAAGCCCCTGGTAATAAGCCTGCTTCACATAAAATTTGAAACCCGTTACAAATTCCAAGAATTTGTCCCCCTTTTTCCGCAAAGGACTTTACATCCTTCATAATCGGAGAAAAACGGGCAATGGCACCACAACGTAGATAGTCCCCAAAAGAAAAACCACCTGGAACAATAATTGCCTCAGTCTCACTTGGCAGGGATGACTTATGCCAGATTCTGGCTGCATTTATACCCAAAACATCCTTAACTGCATGTTCCGCGTCCCAATCACAATTTGAACCGGGAAATTGTAAAATTGCTACTTTCATAAATAAGTCCCCTTTTATGCTTCTTTCGAAGCTTCCTGCTCATCTCCAAACACCTCTTCTACCACCGGATTGGTTAACATTCCAATTCCCTCTATCTCAACCGTCACCTCATCACCGGGAACTAAAAATCTTCGTGGATCTCTTGCTTCCCCAACTCCGGAAGGGGTACCAGTCAAAATTAAAGTGCCTGGTAATAATGTTGTGCTTCCACTTAGGAAAGAAATAAGGGTCGGAACATCAAAGATCATATCTCCGGTTGAAGATTCCTGCATTTTTTCCTCATTAACAAAAGTTCGCAGCATGAGTTTGGAAGGATCTGGAATTTCATCAGCAGTTGTCAGGCAAGGACCCACCGGACAAAAAGTATCAAAACTCTTACCCCTGCAAAACTGTCCTCCCCCTTTTTCTTTCTGCCAGTCCCTAGCACTAATGTCATTTGCACAGGTATAGCCCAAAACATAGGAAAGTGCTTCCTCCGGTTTTACATTTTTGCAGGGTCGACCAATAACAACGCCCAACTCACCCTCATAATCAACCTTATCGCTTCGCATGAAACGGGGAATCACAATGGGATCTCCCGCACTTTGTGAGCAGGTTGGGGCTTTCATGAAAATCATTGGATACTTGGGTGCTTCTTTGCCTGTCTCCTTAGCATGTTCTTTATAATTTAACCCCACCCCGTATATACAGCGAAAATCAATAGGAGTAAGGAAGCGAAAAGGCGTAATTCTTTGATCAGTCGCCTCGAAATCCCCATCTTCTTTTTTCAAAATAAGGAACATTTGCCCTTGCTCGTCAAAACGACCAAAGCCCATTGAACCGGCTTTATCGAGGTATCGAAAAATCTTCACCCGTTCTCAATCTCAAATCGATAATCCTCAATCACTGGATTACTCAATAATCCATCACATAATTGATCAAGTTTAGCACGCATTTCCGGTGTGTCTTCTCCATCGATCTCAAAAGTTACTGTCTTGCCAACACGGACAGCTCCTACGGATTGATGACCTAAGCTTTTCATTGCCTGCTCAACCGCTGCGCCTTGAGGATCCAAGACTGTTGCCTTGGGTGAAACAAATACAGTAACCTTCACAACACATTTTAAACAAAGGTCAAAAGAACGACTAGCAACCTTATTTTGCGCACGTTGAAAAAAAGTTGGTTTTTTTAATCCTTTTTTCGGGAAATCGGATGAAAATTTGCATGTTCGTCCAACAATCTCTCCACTTCGACCTGGGTATACACCTGTGTCGTTCCAATATCCGCATGTCCTAGCATCTCCTGCACAGCCCGAATATCCGCTCCCCCCATCAAAAGATGAGTGGCAAAAGAATGCCTTAATCCATGTGGACTCAAATTTTTTTCGATACCCGCCTTGCGTGTATAATCCTTGACCAAAACCCAGACCATTTTTCTTGAAATTGCTTTCCCACGCATACTTAGAAATAATTCTCCTCCCGTACCATCTTTTACTAAAAAAGGTCGACCACCATGTAGATAATTTTTAATCGCATCGGAAGCGTGCCTCCCGACTGGAACAATTCTCTCTTTGGAACCCTTTCCAAATACCCGGGCAAAACCGTCATCACAATCCACTGCAGTCATGGGTAAAGTACAAATTTCAGAAACCCGTAATCCACTTCCATACATTAATTCAAATAAAGCACGGTCTCGCTTACCAAGAGGTGTTGACAAATCGGGTACCGATAAGAATTTTTCAACCTCCTCAATGGTTAAACTATCAGGCAAGTGTCTTGGTTTTTTTGGATTAGCAAGAAGCTCAGTAAAATCCTCAGAGAGAACATTTTCTGCTATTAAGAATTTGGCTAACATGCGAACTGCAGATAATTTTCTGGAAAGACTGGAAACCGCATACTCCCCCTTGGTTAGAGAAGCCAACCAACCAGATAGATGGATCAATTCGACTTCGTTCCAACCCTTGATACCCTCAGCCTTCAAATGAATTGCACATTGAATTAGATCATTCTCATAAGAACTCACAGTATTTTCAGCCAATCCTTTCTCTAATTGGACCCATGCAAGAAAATCACTAATTTCTTTTTCAAAAGATGAGGGGGGCTCAGTGGGGGCCTCACCCTTCTCTCTTCTTTTGACTTTGCTTTTTGCCCCCACCGCAAACAAAAGTTAGGATGGTGGTTTAACGGGAGATAATTCGCCGGCAAATAATTTACGGTAAATCCGGTTAA
>MDSZ01148528.1_pt1 | contig 12974 bp, 13 predicted proteins | sample 811201 | NCBI WGS metagenome assembly MDSZ01 (sample SAMN05326647, study PRJNA326480) | marine metagenome | isolation source: seawater | place: Indian Ocean: North | collected 2010
ACCTCAAAAAAATGAAAAAGTCTTCAGGTATGAGAGTCAGTGGTGAGGAGTATAGAAAAAGAATACAATTCCCGTGCAATTACTACATAGACAGAGGATTTACAAAAGAAGTCTTAGAAGAATATGACATTGGGTATTGCGATAACCCTAGAAAGCCAATGTATAAAAGAGCTGTTGTGCCGATATATGATAATGACCATAAGTTTATAGTAGGATGTACCGGCAGAAGTATCTTTGAGAAGTGTGATAAATGCAACAACTATCATGACCCTAAAGAAAAATGCCGACATTTTCCAAAATGGATGCACAGTAAAGGCTTCCAAAAAGAGAAATGGTTGTATAATTATTGGAAGGCAAAAAATTATATTATAGATAGTGGCGTAGCAATACTAGTCGAATCTCCCGGAAATGTCTGGAGGTTGGCAGAGGCAGGTATTCATAATGCAGTTGCTATCTTTGGAACCGCCTTCAACCAAGACCAAAAACATCTTCTCGATGAGTCTGGAGCATTATCTATTATATGTCTAATGGATAACGATGACGCTGGGAGAAGGGCGGCAGCTAAGATAGAGGAGATTTGTGGCAAGCTCTACAGGCTATATTTTCCAAATCTGTCTTCTAATGATATTGCGGATATGAACGTGAACACAGTTACATCTGATATAAAACCTTTTATTGAAAATGCTATGAACGTATATAAGGAAATTTAAATGAGCGTTAGCACCTATAGAGAAAATGCAATAGATTACTTGTACAATAAGGCCTACTCTGACAGAGACAAGGCCCTAGCGTCACTGTCTATTCTGCTAGATCATCCTGCTGGTATTGGAGATCATTCTACTGGAGATCTTTATGAAAATCTTGACGAAGCTTTATCTGCGTTGGCAGATGCTGAAGACAGGCTAGAAGTTCTAGAACAATATTATAATAGGGACTAGTATGACTAAAATAATTGGATTCGCTGGCAAGAAACAAAGCGGCAAGAATACTGCTTGCAACTTTATTACTGCCATAAAATTAGCTGAGCTTGGAATATGCAAGACCTCAAGACTTTCCGAAGATGGAGACGTTGAGGTAACTGACATACTTGGGGAGAAGCCTTCAGACTGCAAAGAAAAGTTCTTCCCCTTCAAAGAGCCTTATGTAGATGTAAAAAGTCTTTTTGAGAATGAACTCTCTGGGTTTATAAAGATTTATGCTTTAGCAGACACATTAAAGTTAATGGCCGTAAGCGTTCTTGGTTTGTCGGAGGAACAAGTTTTTGGAACCGATGAAGACAAGAACTCTAAGACATCCTTAAAGTGGGAAGATATGCCGGGAGTGATTTCTCCGGGAGATCTTAAGAAAAAGGGCTTTACTAAAGATCAAGCATCTGCCCTTGGACTATTTGTTCACGCAAAGGGCAAAATGACGGCTCGTGAAGTGTTGCAATTTGTAGGTACTGATATATTTAGAAAGATGAATCATAATGTTTGGTTGGACTCTTTTATAACTCGCGTTAATGACGATGGTGCAGAGTTAGCATTAGTCTCTGATGTTAGATTTGACAATGAGATAAAAGGAATCCAGAAAAGCGGAGGCTTTGTAATCGGTCTTACTAGAGATATTTATGAGGGGGGAGATAAGCACTCTAGCGAGACAGAGCTAGAGGAAGCAATGCAGATATGCGATGTAATCATAGACAATTCTTCGATAGATATACCTCAACAAAGTAAAGAAATCTATATGGCGATTAAACATTTTGAAGATGTTGTGCCCAAAATCTCTGAAGAAAAAGAGGAGTAATAATGGGTATACCCATAGTTTATTTTAAAAGTAGCTCTTTTAATTGCCATAGGATGTGTCCTATGCAATACTACATGGAATATGGTCTCGGATGGAGAGGTTCTTCAGGCAAAAAAGCCGATAAAGGAACCATAGTCCATAAGATACTTGAGCTCTGTGCTTTGGCTAAAAAAGCCCTTCAGGAGGGAGAAAAAGTATTTAATGATCATGAAATTGGAGAGATCGAAACTAACAACTATGACCCTGAATATCTTAATGATATAATTGACAGGGTCTATGAATATTACACTTCACGACTGCCACATCACAAGTGGCTACCTAGCGATAAGAAACACTGTGTTAAATGGGTGTGGAAGATCTTTGACGACCAAGATGGGTTCTTTGATCCTAAGAATAGAAATGTTGTAGAGGCAGAGCCTCACTTTGATTTCGAGATAGATGAAGACTGGGCTAAGTACGAATACACATTAGATGATGGCACAAATCTTTCTGGCAACTTGGCCCTCAAGGGAACGATAGACCTTATCACAGACGTTGGAGATGGAGTTTATGAAATAATAGACTGGAAGACTGGTCGCAGACTAGACTGGGCTACTGGGCAGGAAAAGACTCCGGCTAAGCTGCAAAAAGACCCTCAGCTAAGAATGTACCACCTAGCTGCTAAAAAGCTTTACCCAGAAGTTGACACGTTCTTGCTAACCATCCACTTTATGAATGATGGAGGGCCGTTTACAGTACACTTCCAAGACAGTGACATCCCTGAAACGCTTGAAATGATTAGGGCTAAGTTTGAGGTTATAAAAGACACAGACATTCCGGAACTTAGAAGAAGCTGGAAATGTTCCAAGCTCTGCTCTGCGGGCAAAACCACATTTGAAGGGACTAGTGTAGATCCAATTATAGAAAGAAGATTTGGAGTTCCTACTAGATATGGAGAGTATATGACAAAGTGTGAACAAACTAAATATGCTATCGAAAAGAAAGGCATAGATTGGGTAACTGCAAACATGATGTCTCCAGATCACGCTATTGGTAAGTATAAGGCTCCCGGTGAAGTTTGATGATAGAACTTGATTTTTCTCAAGATATGATTGATAGAGCTGTCATCAAAGCAAATGAGCTAGGCTCTATAAACAATTCTATTCTAAAAGGTAGAGGTAACTTAGCAGGCTACCTCGGAGAAGAAGCTCTTGCTCCTTATGTTGATGCCAGAATAGTCAGTAACAATAGGGGACTTGAAAAGTACAATCATGATTTGCTTTTGGGAGATGGCCATAGGATAGAGGTTAAGACCAAAAGAAGAACTGTTGCACCAATGCCTCACTATGATGTCTCCGTTGCCAAAACAAGTAAGCATCAGCAACCAGACATATATGCTTTTATAAGCCTTGAATTTGAAAGAGCGACTAGCAGTCATCCTAAAAAATATTACGGCCTAAAAAGAGTTTGGCTATGCGGTTTTATGGGAGCATACGATTATTGGGACGCAGCTAAGTTGTGGAAAAGTGGACAAATTGACAAAAGAAATAACTTCAAAACCCATGTTGACATGTATAATTTAGAGATATCAAAGCTTTATGAAGACTTAACAGGAATTTTAGTATGAAATATGTACCCCTCCACGTTCACAGCGAATACTCCTTACTGGACGGCCTATCACAGACAAAGCACATTTACAAGAGACTCGAAGAGATAGAAGTAGATGCTTGCGCTATAACAGATCATGGAACCGTTTCTGGAGCAGTAGACTTTCATAAAACCATGACTGGCTCCTTTAAGCCTATTCTAGGATGTGAACTTTATATCTGTAACGAAGAAGCAAGTTTAAGAGATACAAGCAATGCAAAGCTATCACACCAAGTAGTAATTGCAAAAGACATTGAGGGATGGAAGAAGCTACTGCATCTTGTTTCTGAAACAAACAATCCTGAAAGTTTTTATCATAAACCCAGAATTGGATTGCAAGACTTTCTTCGGTTTGTTTCTGACACAGATAAGCTAGTATCATTTAGCGGGCATCTTGGATCTGTTCTAGGCAAGATAGTAATAGGCAATCCAAACTGGAAAAAGGAAGCATCTCGACAAGCAGAGATTATGAGAGAGGCTTTTGGTGCAGACAACTTCTACATAGAAGTGCAACTGATAGACTCGTTAATAAATTCAACAGCTAAAGAGGCTGCCGAAAAGCTCAGGGAAATCTCAAAGATTACAGGTATTCCTTGTGTTGCTACTCCTGATGCTCATTATTGCAGGAGGGAAGATGCTCATGACCAGAGGGTACTACTGTGCACAGCTATGAGAAAGAGTGTTAGTCAAATACAGAGAGAAATAAAAGATGGTAAACTGACATCAATGAAAAGCTTCTTTGAGTCTGACAGATATCATATACCTACATATGAAGAAATGAAAGAATTTCACACTGACGAGGAGCTTGATAATACTCTTAAAATTGCTGCAGAATGCTCTGAATACAAGATACTAGGGCCTCCGAATCCCCCTGAGTTTTCATGCCCAGATGGGATGTCTCCAAATGATTATCTTCGTAAATTGTGTCGTGACGGATGGGTTGACAAAATGTCCCACATAGATAAAGATCACGACATGTTTTCTTCTTATGGGGATAGAGTAAATAAAGAAATAAAAGTTTTTACAGAAACAAATCTCTCTAGTTACTTTCTAATCGTTAGAGATATTCTAAAATACGCTGAGTCAAGAGGCTATCTAACTGGCCCCGGAAGAGGAAGTGCTGCCGGATGCATGGTATCCTATCTCATGGACATCACAAAGATTGACCCTATACCCTATGAGTTAATTTTTGAGAGGTTTTATAATGCTGGCCGTAATGCTGGAGGCCGTGTATCAATGCCTGATATTGATATCGACGTACCAAAATGTGGTCGTGAGGATATTATTGAATACATCAAAGGTAAATATGGTAAAGATAATGTTGCACAAATTGTTACCTTTCAAACACTTAAGGGTAGAGCTGCGCTGAAAAGAGTCATGGCAGCTAGAGGTAATATTGGCTTTGATGAACAGAATGCTATCACCTCTCATTTATTAGATGAGTCTAAAATTGCTGACGAGCTTCAAGATATGAAAGATGAACTAGGAACCTCGTCTGTAATCACATGGGCTCTAGAGAATAAATCAGACAAGCTGAAAGACTGGTGCTATATAGATGATGATGGAAACTTCCAAGGCAAGTTTGCTAGAATATTTGAGCAGGCAATCCGCTTAGAAGATACAAAAATTATCCAGTCAAAACATGCTGCTGGAGTAGTTGTTTCTCCTCAGCCAATATATGATGTATGTCCTATGGTTTTAGATAGAGAAGAGAAAAATCTTCTAGCTGGTTTTGAAGGCCCTAGCTGCGAAGACGTGGGGCTGCTTAAGTTAGATGTTCTAGGGATTAAGATGCTCGATAAGGTGATGGAAATTCCCAAGATACTTATGGGAGTATAATTAAATGTACAAAGTAGAAGGAGACATAAATTGAATAATAGATGGATTATAGTATTTGACTGGGAGACAGATGGCCCAAACCCAAGCACATGCAACCCAGTAGAACTAGCGGCTGTTCCAGTAAATCCTAGAACGTTAGAGATTAAAAAAGAGCAAGCTTTTAGAGCTACGATAAGGCCGGATGGAATAGATACTGAAGAGTACTTCACAAAAGAGCGACAAGACACTATCGCTTGGCACGCAAAGCAGAGAGGGGTCTCTACCGAAGAAATTATCAAGGATTGGAAATCTGGCAAAAGCGAAAAGATTGTCTGGAAGAACTTCTGTAACTATTGCTCGAAATACGAAGTTGACAAAAAACCCGGACAATGGTATGTAGAGCCCATTCCTTCAGGGTACAATATTATAGGTTTTGACTTGGTTATTGCAAATAGACTGGCTGAGAAATATAACACTAAATCTCCTTTCTCTAAAGTAAGTAAGATTGATATGATGGACATCTTATTTATGTGGTTTGAAAATTTAGACGAGCCCACGAGTATGAAGCTGGACGTGTTTAGAGACTTTTTTGGTATGGAAGCAGCTCAGGCACATGAAGCGTTGTCCGATACAATTGATGAGGCTGAGCTTCTCGTAAAGTTTATGAAGTTTCATAGAAGGCAAGCAAGCATAGGCAAGTTCAAAGGAGCGTTTGCTAAGTGAGATACTACGATTGTGGCTGTAGCTTTGAAGAACATGACAAGGGTGTAATTTTTAATCCTGATATTACATCAATACCCTTAGACTGTTCGGCTACTTGGGATTTAATATGCGAAGGGAATACTAAAGGTGTTTTCCAGCTTGAATCACAACTAGGCAGATCTTTGGCTAAACAAACTAAGCCTACGAATATGGAAGAGCTATCCGACCTAATTGCAATCATGCGTCCCGGATGTCTTGAAGCCATGGTTAAAGGCAAAAGCCTTACTATGCACTACATAGATAGAAAGCACTCAAGAGAGTCGGAGGAGTATCTACATGAGTCCTTAGAGCCTATTCTTAAGAGCACTCATGGAATTCTAGTATACCAAGAACAAGCTATTTTAATTGCTACTGAAATCGCTGGATTTGACCTGCAAGAAGCTGACATTTTGAGAAAGGCCATTGGTAAAAAGAAGGCAGATGTCATGGCTAAAGTCAAAAAGACCTTTATAGAAAAAGCTTCACAAAAAGGCATTGTCACCAAAGATCAGGCCGAGGAAATATTTAGCTGGATTGAAAAGTCTCAGAGGTACTCCTTCAATAAATCACATTCAGTGAGCTATGCATATAATGCATATATGACAGCATATTGCAAAGCGCATTTTCCTCATGAGTTCTTCACAGCGTACCTTAAGAATGCAGTTGGTAAACCAGATACATTTTGGGAAGTCAATGAGCTAGTAAACAATGCTAAAATCATGGACATAACTGTAATGCCTCCCAATATTATTAATATGAATGAGGAGTTCAAGCTCATAGGTAAGTGCCCCACATATGGACTGACTAATATAAAAAATGTTGGCTCCTCTGTATTCAAAAAAATGAAGAACCACATTGATGAGAATCAAATCAATATACTTGAATGTGATTGGGACTGCATGTTATTGCTAGTGGCTCCACATGTGAACAAGAAAGCTTTTGAGTCGCTTATTCTGGCCGGGGCATTCGACTTATTTAAAATATCTAGGTCTAAGATGCAGCACCAATTTAATACAATTAAAGAACTGACCAAAAGGGAAATGGAGTGGGTAATTGAACTTAAGAAACGTAACGGTGAACTATCAGCGGCCCAATGTATCTCTATGCTGATAGAAGAGTCCGAAATAAATACTGGCAGATCTAGGCCTATTTTTAGGGCAGACAGAATTCCAGCGGTGAAAGATTTACTTGGAACTTTCGAGAATCCCGGATATGAGCTTTATGACGCTCCGTCTTGGGTGGCTAAAGTAGAGAAAGAACTTCTAGGTATATCTTTGACATGCACGAAAGTCGATGAGTACGATACTGGCAAGTCGAACTGTACCTGCAAGGAGTACATTGATGGCTTCAACTCTACTCACGGCATAGTTCTAGCCGTACAAATAGATTCAGTTAGAGAATGGAAGATTAAGAAGGGTCGAGCAAAAGGTATGAAGATGGGATTTCTCACTGTAAGCGATACTACTTGTTCTTTAGATAGTGTTACTGCATTTTCTGAAGAGTGGGAAAAATATAAAGGATTACTTAAGGAAGGCAATACTCTTCTTCTAAGAGGGTCTAGAGATAAAAACAGAGGAAGTTTTTTGATAAAAAGAGTTGAGCAGCTAACAAGTTAGTTTAAGAAGGACTATAATAATTTAGATGAATGATTTAATAGAAGAAAATATGGGCTTGGTGGTTTCTGTCGTGAACTCGTTTAAGCCTCGGAATAATACTGAAAGAGAAGACTATATACAAGCTGGAAGGATAGGGCTTTGGAAAGCTCTTAAAAACTATGACCCTAATAGGGGCGCTGTCCTTTCTACATATGCTTGGAACCCAATAAGATGGGAAATAATAAAGGAAATAAAAAATTACAAAAAATATAGTCATTGCTCTATATCTAATGCCAAGTCTCCAAACTATGTAAAAAAAATGGAGCTATGGGAAGTTCTGCCCAAAGCACTCTCGGAAGAAGAGCTTATGCTAGTCGAACTTAGAAGAATGGGCTACAAGCTGAAAGAAATGGCTGATATAGCCGAAAAGACTCCTTCTTACATTAAGAGAGTCTTCTATGGCGCTGTAAAAAAGATAAAGGAAAAAAATGAGTAAGAAAAGAGTTCTACTTATGTCTGAGTGCCATCAAATGGCTTCAGGCTTCGGCACTTATGCTAAACAACTATTGCCTAGGCTCGCTAGAACTGGGAAGTATGAGCTAGCAGAGTTTGCTGCCTACGGCCATCCTGATATAGAGGGAACCTTTGACTGGACTTTCTATGGGAATCTGCCAACAACTCCAAAAGAAAGACAAATATATGATCAGAATCCAGCGAATAGTTTTGGAGCTTGGAGATTTGACCAAGTTGTTCTAGATTTCAAACCAGACATTGTTCTTACATATAGAGATCCTTGGATGGATGAGTGGATAGCTCACTCTCCATCAAGAAGATTCTTTCACTGGCTCTGGATGCCTACGGTTGACTCTGCTCCCCAGCAAAGGAGATGGTTGCAGAATTTTGCTAGATGCGATGCTCTGTTGGGCTATTCAGAATTCGGCGTTAAAACATTGCTAGAAGAATCGGGTGGCAAGTTGAATGTTGTCGGTTGCGCGCCGCCTGCCGTAGATCCGGAAGTCTATAAGCCTGTACCAAGCGTTAAGAGTCATCGGGAGTCTTTTGGAATAGATCCTGAAGCAAATATAATTGGTACAGTTATGAGAAACCAGAAAAGGAAACTATTTATAGAGCTTATGAGAGCCTTTAGAATATTCCTTGATAAGGCGCCAAAAGAAATAGCTGAAAAATCATTCTTGTACTTGCACACAAGTTATCCTGAAAGGAATGGATGGGATATACCTTTAGGAATACAAGAGAATAATCTACATGGCAAAGTGTTAGCTACTTATGTCTGCAAGGCATGTGGAAAGTTTCATGTATCAAAATTTCAAGATGCAATAACAACATGTAAACATTGCGGGGCAAGAGCTGCGGTCATGCCGAACGTTTCACACGGACTTTCTATACCAGATTTAATTAAAGTCTATAACCTCATGGACTTGTATGTTCAGTATGCAATATGCGAAGGCTTTGGAATGCCTCAAGTGGAAGCTGCATCCTGCGGCGTACCTATTGCGTCCGTTGACTATAGCGCGATGGAAGACGTAGTAAGGTTCGCAAACGGATATCCTGTAAAGATAAAACACAAGTACAGAGAGATGGAGACAGGCGCAGATAGAGTCTATCCAGACAATGATCATATGGCAGATATCATGCTCGAACACTTTTCTTTAAGTGACGCTGATATGGCAAGAAAAAGAATGCTAACTAGAAAGGGCACTACAGATCGGTATAACTGGGACAAAACTGCGGCTATATGGGAGGAATATATTGATACATACACTCCTGTTGGTGATCAGGGTAAGTGGGACGCCCCTTATCAAGACATAGGTCACTATGATAAAAATGCTGTACCCGAAATGACAAATGAGAACCTTGTTCGCTGGTCATACTCAGAGGCCCTTAAGAAACCAGAGCACGCTTTTAGCTTTGAAACTTTAGAATGGATTCAATCGCTCAATGTAGGAGCGCACATAATTACAGGCGATCCTGTCACTAGAGAAAGTTTCTGGCAAATGATTACACAAAGAGCCGGTAATGCAAGAGTCTTTGAGATGGTTAGATGTGGTCTGCAGCAGATGGCGCAGTATGACTTTATAAACAAAGCTCACGCTAGGAGAAATAAGTAATGAATATTTTGTACTTAGGGCCATATAGACAATCAGATAACTGGGGAAGTTCTAGTAGATCTTTTCTAGAGTCAATGATCTCTATAGAAGGGGCTGAGGTTTGCTCTCGCCCTCTGTTCATGGGATCAAACCCAATACAATCAGTAAGCCCCAATATACTGATGGCTGAATCAAAAAAGAAGCCAAAGTATGATGTTCTTGTTCAGCATTGTCTCCCGTCTTATTCGGTATATCACGGTGGATTTTCTAAAAACATTATCATAACTAGTTTTGAGACTGCTAATTGTGTCGCAGGGCTTAACAATCTTAATCTTCTAGATATCATAGCAGTTCAAACTGAAGCTGAAAAACAAGCTGCGCCGGAAGAAATAAGAGATAAGGTAACGTCTATAGGATTCAGCACAGATATAGATAGCGCTGATGAAAGCAATAACTTTGTTGTCTCTGGCAAGAAGGGTGCTGACTTTATATTTTATGCTTTCGCTGGAGGTCTAGAAGAAAGAACAGGCATCAAGCAGCTGTTATTATCTTATATGCTGGCATTCCATTTAAATGATAATGTCAGTTTGGTTATACAGACTTCAAACATGCAGGGGCTGAACAATATGATACAGGAAACTTCTCAGAAGATAGGAATCTATGAGAAAGCCTACTACCCAAAAATACACTTAGTAACTGATGGCTCAAACTTACACAAAGAAGCTAACTGCTTCATTGATTGTTCTAAAACCTTTGGAATGACTGATAGTGTTGCATCTGCACTAATTAATAACACATCCCCTATCGTGCTAAAAGGCTCAGGAAAGGATGAATATGTTACTGAAGAGAATGGCTTTGTAATTGAGTCAAATCGAATGAGAGTCCTATGCAAGGAAAGGCCAATGCCTCAAATGTTTTGCTCTTCTGAGAGCTACTTGGAAGCAAATGTAGATTCTTTAATAGAAGCAATGAGCAGTAGCTATAAAGACAAATTAAGACACATCACAAAAGGACATAGCAAGTCTTTTCTAGATACGATGTCTAGACAAAAGCAAGCGGACAGAATAAAGGAATTAATATGCTCATAACAAATAATATAATAAGATCTGCTACTAGAGATAAAGATTCTAGGTTAACATGTGTTGTTATATGTCGTGAAAACGAAACATTTTTTGAGAGTCTCGCAAAGCTTGACTGCGACTTTTATGTAATTAGACATCCCGGACTTTCTGACTGGAAGAACGCAATAGCAAATAAGCCTGACAACATTCATGTTATAGACGATCTAACCGATCTAATGGGAACTCCAATAGACTTTGCGATTTGCAATGACCGATTGCAAGAGTTTGACTTAGGATATCAGTTAAGTTCATTATCGCATGTTCCCTTGGTGCTAATAGACCATGTGTCATCTGCTATAAAACAAAAACTTCCCTTGTTCGCTTCAGTCGGAGATAATCAGGCTTTCTATGGAAGACCATCTGACATAAATGTGTCTTTGTCTGACAATATAAAAGAATCTTGGTCGTCTAATATGTCATCTATATCTATAACTATTCCTCCTTTATTAGAAGAAAGTTATTTTGATTATGATTTGAGCTCTAAACAAGGCGTTTTGATTGATAACAATATACCGCAAGAAGCTGTTAATGTAGTCGCAAATGTTTTTAATCGAAAAGACTGCACGTTTAGATACGTTGACGACACAAGCTATAGTGATCCTAAAGGATACAGAGTCTACATCAATACTTGGAACAATATAGATACGAAAGCACTGCAAGCTATGGCTGCAGGCTGCATCGTAATATCCCCCAAGAATAAAGAAACAGAGAGCTTGATAGAGCATGAGAAGAATGGCTTGCTATTCGATGGCCCTCAAGATCTTTATGAACTAGTAGACAAATGTTTAAGCGGAAACTATTCCGACATAGTAGAGAACTCCGTCGCAGCAGCAAAAGAAATGAGCTGTAATGAAGAAACATTTTTGAAGAAATGGAACCAAGTTCTAAGCTATATCTCTGGCATATTTTATATAAGGAAACAGTAATGAAATTAACAGTCTATGCAGACAATCACAACGCTATACCAGATACAGAAAGTTCTCAATCTGTTCACTATAGTGAAGCTATTGAATCTCCAAACGCTGTATTCGACGAAGTAGAAGTGTTTGATGCTCTTGAGTATACAGGATATGATTTTATAAACTCCATGCAACAAAAGGTAAGACATGGAGGCAAAATAAAATTTGTAGGCACTGATGCCATCGAAGTTATAAGAGCTATACATTCAGGCTCTGCAGGGCTGCCTGAAGCGTCTAAAGTCCTTATGTCGGGCAGGAGCCATCTTACATCAGTACACGACATAAAGAGTACTATGGAGTCTTTGGGTCTGAAGGTTGGGCTGGTTGGAATCATGGGTAATAGATACACAGTAGAAGGAGTCAGAGATTAATGAGTGAACAAGAAGATAAACAAATTCCAACTATTTCTGAGATACACACTGCTTGTTGGGAATGTGTATTTTGTAAGAAGGACAAAAAAAGCGGGACGCAAGTAGGCTGCGAAGCAGATAGGCTGGAAGTGTATGAGGGACTGGGTAAAGAAATTATACCCGTATACGATAAGCATGACAATAACTTCTTTGTCATAAATGACACTATATGTGCTTTTAAGAGAAAGTCTGACTGGGGGAAGAAGATTAGAAAGTCTGAACGACGCGACAGGGTAAAAAAAGAGCTTAACGTCCGATATATGACAATAGTTCTTTTCAAAGACTCTGACTCATTGGACGATCTTCTAAAAAGTTTGAACTCTTTGGACAATCAAGAGAATCCCCCTTTAGTAGTTACAATATTAAATAGAACTAAAAGACCTCAAAAACAAATTATTGAGCTGCTAAATAAGGAGCTAGATTCGGAATCATTTGAATGGAGACTACAAACCACTCTAATTGATGACCTTTATGACAGGGAGTGTATCGACTTAGTTATTGATGCTGTGAAATATGAGTACTCTATACAGTTCTACAATATTATAACCAGTGGCTTTATACTGCCTCCTGAGTATAGCTCAAAGCTGAATGAATGGATTATAGACAAGGCTAGATTTTTAGCGTACTGTGACGGAGACGATAACGGAAACCTAGAGCTTCATAGCTTTATGTTACATGTTAAGCATGGTGGAAACGCTTTCAATATACCTCTCGTAGAAAAGATAAAAGAATTTGAAGATGAAGGAGTCTCAAGGTATATTTATGAGCTAGAGGAGCTTTTGTCTTGCTGAAAAGATTCGGCGTAATTTCC
>MDSZ01160563.1_pt1 | contig 12973 bp, 9 predicted proteins | sample 811201 | NCBI WGS metagenome assembly MDSZ01 (sample SAMN05326647, study PRJNA326480) | marine metagenome | isolation source: seawater | place: Indian Ocean: North | collected 2010
CAGGCCGGTCGCCGGTGCCGGTTCGACAGCCAATTTCAAATGCGCCAACATCACCCGCATTGCGACCCGTGTGTCAGCGTCGGAGACGGTCACGAAATCATCCACATAGGCTTGGCAAATGGCCAGGTTGTCGGCGTCCGCGGGCGGCGGCGGCGCCAGGCTGTCGGCGATGGTGGCATGGGGCGCGGTGTCGACCGGCCGGCCGGCGTGAAAGGCGGCGCCCATCGACGCCGCGCCGGTCGGTTCAACCCCGAAAATCCGACAACTCGGCTTCAGACTTTTCACCGCCAGAGCGATCCCGCAGATGAGCCCACCACCGCCCACCGGCACCACCAAAGCGTCGAGGTCCGGCGCTTGGCCCAACCATTCGCGAGCTAGGGTCGCCGGTCCCATATGGGTTGTCATACCCCGGAAGGGGTGGATGAAGGCGCGGCCTTCCGCGTCGGCGATCCGGCGGACCTCGGCGAAGGCAGCGGCGATGTCATCGGCCAACACCACATCGGCGCCCACCGCCCGACATTGGGCGATGCGAAACGGGCTGGCATTGGCCGCCATCACCACCTTGGCGTGGCTGTCGGCGGCGCGCGCGGCGAAGGCGGTGGCGATGGCGTGATTGCCGGCGCTGACGGCGGTGACGCCGCGGGCGCGCTGATCGGCGCTCAGGGTCAGGATATTGTTCAACGCGCCGCGCGCCTTGAACGAGCCAGCCCGCTGAAACAATTCCAGTTTGACCGAAAGGTCGAGCGCCACCCCAGTGGCCGCGGCCACGTCGGCGGCCGGCCAATCAATCACCGGGGTTTCAACGATATGCGCGGCGATCCGTGCGCGCACCTGGTCGATGGCGTCCGGACGCGGCAATTCAGGCAAGGACAAAATGGCTCTCCCGGACGGCGAGGGAGTATCACGCTAGCGGCGGCAACGGGCCGGTGTCAACCGACGGTTGCGCGCTGTCCGGCGCCGGTCAATGCGCTGACATGGGCGGCGATGCGCCGCGCCGCCTCGGCCAGGGTGGCCTCGTCGGTGCCATAGCTAAGGCGGACGAAGCCGGCCTGGCTGGCGCCAAAGCCCTCGCCCGGCAAGACCGCCACATTACGCTCGGCGAGCAAGCTTTCGGCGAAATCCAAGCTGCCCATGCCGGTGCCGCGCACGTCGATCATCAGGAACATACCGGCCTCCGGACGGCTGAATTTCAAGGCCGGCAAGGCCGCCAAGGCATCGCAGATGACATCCCGGCGGCGACGGTAAAGATCGCGAATGCGGCTGGTTTCGTCGAAGGCCGTGGCAATCGCCGCGACCAGCGCGTCCTGACTGAAGGGCGGCGTGCCAAACAACATGGAGCCAAGCACGAAATCCAAGCGATCGACCACCGCCGGCTCGGCGACCACCCAGCCCATCCGCCAACCGGTCATGGCGAAGGCTTTGGACAAGCTGTAAATCGACAGCGTACGTTCGCGCAAACCGTCGATCAGACGCGGCGACACATGGGGGCGCTCAAAGGTCATGGTGCAATAAACCTCGTCGCTAATCAGCCACAGATCATGGGCCACCGCGATGTCACCCAGCGCCGCCAACACCGCCCGCGGGATCACCGCCCCGGTCGGATTGTGCGGCGAATTGAGCATGATTGCCCGGGTGCGCGGCCCCACCGCCCGGCGCACCTCGGCGGGATCCGGTTGAAAGCCGTTTTCCGGGCGTAGCGGCACAAACCGCATGACCGCGCCCGGCGCCATGATGACGCCGGCATAGGTCACATACATCGGGTCGAAGCAAATCACCTCATCGCCGGCGTCCAGCACGGCCATGGCGGCGGTGAAGGCGCCAGCCTGGGCGCCGGGCACAATGGCGACATGGTCGGGGGTAATCGCCTCGCCGATCGCGCGTTGATGAAAATCAACCGCCGCCTGGCGCGTCGCCGGCTCGCCGAGGTTGGGGGTGTAATGGTGGCGGCCGCCGTCAAGGGCGGTCTTGGCGGCGGCGACGATGCGAGGATCGGTGGCGAAATCATGGTCGCCAATCGACAACAGGATGATGTCTTCGCCGGCGCGTTGACGTTGCCGCGCCTTGCCGTGGACCGACCAGGCGTCGTGGACCGCCGCGGTATCGCCGCCGCCCATTTTCTCCACATAGCTTGAAAATCGCATGTCCGTCTCCGTCCCACCGGGGGGTTTCGCCCTGTCCATAGCGAAGACGGGCCGGTCCGGCAAATGACCATTTTTCAGTTGGCCATAACGCCCGCTAATGCGCCGCATCGCCCGAGGGCGGAACCGCCACCCGAAAGCGCCACCAGCAACGCAGACATAACAGAACCCCGGCGAGGGACAGGCCGAAGATAATACCGACCCACGTGCCCTGAGCGCCCCACCCCAAACCGGCGGCGAGGAAATAAGCCAGCGGCAGAGAGGTCAGCCAATACGAGAAAACCGTGATCGCCAAGGGCACCCGGGTGTCCTTGAGACCGCGCAAGACACCGTGACCGACGACTTGCGGGCTATCCACTAGGATCATGCCGATGCCGAAGATCATCAGGGTCGCCGCCCAGCGCGCGGCCACCGCGCTGGCGCCGTCATCGGCCGGCAGATAGAGGGCGATCAAGGTCTCCGGCATGAATAGAAGCAGACCAGCGGGCAGGATAGCGTAGCCCACCGCCAACACCATCGCCGCCCCGGCCGCGCGGCGGATGGCGTCGGGTCGACCGGCGCCGGCCGCCAAGCCGACTCGCACCATCACCGCCTGACTGACGCCGAGCGGGATCATAAAAGAGATACTGGCCAATTGGTTGACGATGATATGGCCGGCCAGGGCCGCCGGTTGCACCGCGCCGACGATCAGGGTCAGCGAGACGAACAGCAGGGTTTCCGACAAGATAGTGAAAGCGATTGGCAACCCGAGGCTGAGAATTTCTCGATAGCGCGGCCAGTCGGGCACCCAGAACCGATCGAGCAAACGCAGCCCCCGAAACCGCGGGTGGCGCACGGTATAGACCACGACCGCCAACAGCATAAGCCATTGCACCAGCGCGGTGGTCGCGGCGATGCCAACCAAGCCGCTCCCCGGCGGGCCGAACACACCGGCCAGCACCAACCAATTCAGCCCGGCGTTGAGAGCGATGCCCACGACCGTCGCCACCAACGGCGGCCGCGGCAAGCCATGGGCCGCCAAAAAATGGCGCAGGGCGACCATGCCGACGGTCGCCGGCAATCCCCACACCAGGGCACGCGAAAATATCTCCGCCGAGGCGGACACCGCCGGGGGTTGGCCGAAAGCGACCAAAATCGCCTCGGCATGCCAGATCACGACCATCAAAGGCGCGGAAACGCTGAGGGTGACCCAAAAGCCCTGGCGCAGAGAGCGGCGCACGTTGCGGGTGTGGCCGGCGCCAATCTCTTGGGCGACGATAGGGCCGACCGCCGAGACCACGCCCATAGCGAACAAGAAACAGGTCAGGTAAAGACGGAACCCCAAGGCGCCGGCGGCGAGAACATCGGCGCCGAGCCAACCCAACATCACCGTGTCGGTGACATTCATGCCGATGGTCGCCAATTGGGTCAGCGCGATGGGCAGCGCCAAACGCCCGGTGGCGATATATTCCGCCGACCAGCTTTCGGCGATGATCGGGCCGTCCGCGGCGGCCTGTTTATCGGTCATCTGCGCCGCCTAACACCGGATCGACATGGAAAACGCCCCGCCCGACTGTGCCGGACGGGGCGCCGTGAAAGGTTTAGAAACGACGCGCTGTTAGGCGACGCGCACACCGTCACGGGTCAATTGGTCGGCGGCCTGATCCAAGCTCACCGTCAGCTTGTCGAACAACTCGTCGATCTCCGCCTCGGTGATGATCAAAGGCGGGCAAATCGCCACCCGATCGGCCAAGGGCCGCAGCACGAGGCCATGGCTGTGGCACAGCGTGCCGACCATTTGGCCAACACCGAGGGAGGGATCGAAGGCTTGCTTGCTGGTCTTGTCGGCGACCACCTCAATGGCGCCGATCAAGCCGCGATTGCACACCTCGCCGGCCAGCGGGTGGTCGTCGAGCCCGCGCATACGCACCTCGAACTGCCGCGAGACTTTTTGCACATGACCCAGGAAGTCACGCTCCTCATAGATTTTCAGCGTCTCCAAGGCGACCGCCGCGCACACCGGATGGCCGGTGTACGTGTAACCATGACCGAGCCCGCCGAGATCGTCCGAACGCTGCGAGATGGCGTTGAAGATTTCCTCCGACACCATGGTCGCCGAAATCGGCAGATACGAACTGGACAGCGCTTTGGCGCAGGTCACGATATCCGGGTTGATGTCGAAGGTCTCACTGCCCCAGGTGTTGCCGGTGCGGAAAAATCCACAGATCACCTCGTCGACCGACAGCAACACATCGTATTTCTTCAAAATCGGCTGAATTTTCTGCCAGTAAGTGGCCGGCGGAATGATCACCCCACCGGCGCCTTGGATCGGTTCGGCGATAAAGGCGGCGACGGTCTCGGGGCCTTCGGCCAGGATCATCTCTTCCAAAGCCGCGGCCATGCGGGTGGCGAAATCCTCTTCGCTCTCGCCGTCCTGGCCGGCCCGATAGTAATGCGGGTTTTCGGTGTGCAGGACGTTGGCGATCGGCAGGTCGAAGCCCTGATGGTTGTTGGGCTTGCCGGTCAGACTGGCCGAGGCGATGGTCACCCCGTGATAGCCTTGCATGCGGCTGATGATCTTCTTCTTGTGATGGCGCCCGCGGGCGTTGTTGTAATACCAAATCAGCTTCATCGCGGTGTCGTTGGCTTCTGACCCCGAATTGGAGAAGATCACCTTCGACATCTTGCCCGGCGCCATATTGATCAGCCGCTCGGCCAGGTCGATGCCCGGCAGGTGCGATTTCTGCGCAAACTGGTGATAGTAAGGCAGCACCCGCATCTGTTCGGTGGCCGCCGCGATCAAACGTTCCTCGTTAAAACCGAGGGAGGTCGACCACAGGCCGGCCATGCCTTCGAGATATTTATTGCCGCCGTTGTCCCAGACATAAACCCCTTCGCCCCGCGACATGATCAGCGGGCCGGTCTTTTCATGGGTTTTCAGCTTGGTGTAGGGATGCAGCAGGTAGGCGACGTCGCGCGCCTCCGGCGAATTCGGTTGCATAGCCATCGGTTTTCCCCCTCGCTTGCAAATTTCCCTGAGATGTTAGCGGGCTTCTGAAGCCAAGTCACGGGTCGATACGCCGCGCCACGACAGGCCAAACCAGGTCACCAGGAACCACAAAAAGCCGGCCACCTGAACCAGCCAAACAGCGCCCAAAGCGTAGAGATAGCCAGGCGCGGCATAGCCGTCGACGGTCGATGGCCAGAGATCGATGATCGCGCCGATGCCATATTGCAAGATAAAGGCCATGCCGAAGCCAAGGACGTTGATGGCGGTTGACACGCGCCCTGAAAAAGCCAGCGGGAACAGACGATTTAAAAGCGGGTAAGACAGCACCGTGCCATTCGAGAAAAAGCCGAAGCCGATCCACGGCAGCAGGGACAGCGGGGCGATTTGCAACACCAGGCACGCCTGGGCGGTCAAATAGCACAACAACAACATGATGATGGTGGCGATCAATGGGATGCCGCGGCGTTCCAGCCACACCGCGACCATGCCATTGACCGTCGAGCCGACCATCATGGCGACGGTCAGGACGAACAAGTACTCGGCGACGCCTTGCCGATCCAAGCCGGCGACATCGCGCAGCCAGGGACCGGCCCACAACCCCTGGACCGCGAAATTAGTGGCCATCGCCGCCACCGTGCAGGGCACGATGCTCCAAAATCGGCGGTCGGTGAAAATGGTCGCGTAGCCTTTGATCTGATCGCCGACCGGTGCCGGCGCGGGCGCGTCGTCGCGTTCCGGCACACTGATCAGGATCATGCCGCCGGCAATCACCGTTAGGCCGGCCATCAGAGCGAAAACCTCACGCCAACCGATGACATTCAAAACCAATTCCAGCGGCACCGTCGCGGCCATCGCGCCGAGCCCGCCCATGGTCAGGAAACAGCCATTGACCAACGGCCAGGAACGCGGCGGAAACCACAGGGTAATCGCCTTGAAACTGGCCATTAAGCCACCGCAAACGCCAAAGCCGATGATCGCCCGGCCAATGGCGACGGCGGTGAAATCGGAACCGACGGCGAAAATGAAGGCGCCGGCGGCCGCGCAGAACAGCAGATACGCCTGGACGCGCCGCGGGCCGAAACGGTCCAACAACACCCCCAGGGGCAATTGCGAGGCGGCGAAGGTCATGAAGTAAACACTGGTCAAAAAGCCCAGATCCGCCGGGCTCAAACCCAGATCGACGGCCAATTGCGGGGCGATCACGGCATTCACCGAGCGGTAGACGTAAGACAGGAAAAATCCACCGGCGAAGGGCATGAACACGATCAGAACCAAGATCGGCACGCTGAAACGCGGCGTGGACGGAGAAGCGGGCATGGCGATCCAAGGGTCCGAGCGGATAGGGCGGCGTCGAGCCGGCAACGCTAGCATCCCTAGCCGATCACCCGCCATCCGGCAAGCCGCCGGCCGCGGCGCACCAGGCACCGTGGAGGCGGATTTTTGGTTGATTTCGGCCGCGCCGTATTGACCGGCAACCCAAATGGCGCAACCATCCCGCGTTACCCTGGTCCTTCGCCGACACAGGCGTGTGGACTGTTGGCAATGGATGTGTTTTTAAACCGACATACGCAGCGCGTACGTGAGAACACACGGGAGCTTTCACATGAAAAAAACATTGATGGCGTTGAGCGTCGCGGTCGCCGCGCTCTCCGCGCAAGGCCTTGAGGCCAAGACCCTGAAATGGGCCTTCCAGGGCGACGCCCAATCGCTCGACCCGCAATCGCTGAACGAGACCTTCACCCTCGGCCTGTTAGGCAACATCTACGAGGGGTTGGTGCGGCGCGGCCCGGACTTGGCAATTGAGCCGGCCCTGGCGACCAGCTGGAAAATCGTCGAACCGAAACGCTGGCGCTTCACCCTGCGCAAGGGCGTGACCTTCCATAACGGCAACGCCTTCACCGCCGATGACGTGGTGTTCACCTATCAGCGGACCTTGAAGCCGGGCTCCGACGTGAAAACCCGCATGGCCACCGTCGCCGATGTGGTCAAGGTGGACGATCACACCGTCGATTTCATCACCGAGGTGCCGAACCCGATCCTGATCGCCGAATGGGCGACCTGGTACATCATGGACAAGGAATGGTCGGAGGCCAATAACGCCGCCGATCCGACCGACATCGGTGAGGGCAAGGAAAACTACGCCACCCGCCACGCCAACGGCACCGGCCCGTTCATGGTCAAAAGCCGTGAGACCGACGTCAAAACCGTGATGGTGCCAAACCCCAAATGGTGGGACACGCCAAAACACAATCTGACCGAAGTGATCATGACGCCGATCGGTTCCGACGCGACCCGCGTCGCCGCCCTGTTGTCGGGCGAGATCGACATGATGTATCCGGTGCCGGTGCAGGACATGAAGCGCATCGACAGCAACCCGGCGACCGAGGTGTTGGCCGGCCCCGAGTTGCGCACCATCTTCCTGGGCATGGACCAGGAGCGGGACGAGCTGCTGTATTCCAGCGTCAAAGGCAAAAACCCGTTCAAAGACCTGCGCGTGCGCCAGGCGTTCTACCACGCGATCAACATCGATGCGATCAAGCGAAAAGTCATGCGCGGTCTGTCGACCCCGTCGGCGATCATGATTTCGCCGAAATTGTTCGCCGCCCACGCCGGTGAGTTCAAGCGGCTCGCCTACGACCCGGCGAAGGCCAAGGAATTGCTGGCCGGCGCCGGCTATCCGGATGGCTTCCAAGTGCAAATGGATTGCCCGAACAACCGCTATGTCAACGACGAGTTGATTTGCAAAACGGTCGTCCAAATGCTCGCCAAAGTCGGCATCAAAGTCGACCTTCTGGCCCAGCCGAAGGCGCAATTCTTCGCCAAAATTCTGCGTCCGAAGCGCGATATGAGCATGTATCTCCTGGGCTGGACCCCGGGTAGCTTCGACAGCTGGAACGTGCTGTTCAACCTGCACGGCACGCCGAACAAAGACACCGGCCGCGGCAAGTTCAACGTCGGCGGTTACGGCAACCCCAAGGTTGACGCCTTGATCGACAAGATCCTGGTCGAGACCGACACCACCAAACGCGACGCCATGATCCGCGACGCTTACCAAATGACCACCGACGAGGTCGCCCATATTCCCCTGCACCAGCAAGGCCTGGCCTGGGGCAAAAAGAAAACCGTCGACTTGAAGCAACGCGCCGACAACCAGTTCATGTTGTACTACGTCAACATGAACTAAGCGTCTGACGCTGACTTTCGTGGCCCGATCACGCCTCGCGCCGGTCGGGCCACGTTTATTTTATTTTGCTACGGGACCAAAATGGTCGCATTCATCATCCGCCGCTTGGTGCAATCCTTCGTCGTCATGTTCGTGGTGGCGTTGGTGGCCTTCACCCTGTTTCAATTCGTTGGCGATCCGATCAACCAATTGGTCGGTGTCGAGACCGGATTGAAGGAGCGCGAGGAATTGCGCCAACGCCTTGGCCTCAACGATCCATGGATCGTGCAGTTCGGCCGTTTCGCATTGAACGCGGTGCAATTCGATTTCGGCATTTCCTACCAGCATAAGCGGCCGGTCATCGACATGATCATGACGCGCATGCCGGCGACCCTCGAACTGTCGCTAATTTCGGCCCTGTTCTCGTTGTTGGTTGGGGTGCCGATGGGGGTTTACACCGGTCTTCACCGCGACAGTTGGTTGTCCAAATTATTCATGACCGTCTCGCTGGTCGGCATTTCCCTGCCGACCTTCCTGATCGGGATTTTGCTGATTTTCGTGTTCGCCGTGCAACTGGGCATGCTGCCGTCGTTCGGCCGCGGCGAAGTCGTTCAATTGGGCACCTGGTCGACCGGTTTGCTGACGATCAGCGGCCTGAAGGCGCTGATCCTGCCGGCGATCACGCTTGGTTTGTTCCAATTGACCTTGATTATGCGCCTGGTGCGCTCGGAGATGCTCGAGGTTTTGCGCACCGACTACATCAAGTTCGCGCGCGCCCGCGGCCTAACCAACCAGGCGGTGCATTTCGGTCACGCCCTGAAGAACACCCTGGTGCCGGTGATCACCATCACGGGCTTGCAACTGGGCTCGATCATCGCCTTCGCGATCATCACCGAAACGGTGTTCCAGTGGCCGGGCATGGGTTTGATGTTCCTGCAGGCGATCCAGAACGTCGACATCCCGATCATGGCCGCCTATCTCATCCTGATCGCCTTCTTCTTCGTCGTCATCAATCTGGTCGTCGATATCCTTTACTACGTGGTCGACCCGCGTCTGCGCATCGACCCCAGCCGGGCACACGGTCATGGCTAGTTCCGGAACATCGGCCCCGCGCGGCCTGCTCGCCCGCTTTTTCGACAGCGACGTGTGGTTCAGTTTCCGCCGCTCCAAGGTGACCATGGTCGCCGCCGGAGTGACCGCGGTCTATTTCGTCGCCGCCTTGTTCGCGCCGCTGATCGCCCCCCACGACCCCTTCGACCTGGTCAATTTGGACGTCATGGACAGCTTCATCCCACCAATGTGGGAATTGGACGGCGACCCGCGCTTCCTGCTGGGCACCGACGATCAAGGCCGTGATATGTTATCGGCGATCATCCATGGCGCGCGGGTTTCGCTGTTCATCGGTTTCGCCAGTGTCGTTCTGGCCCTGGTGCTGGGCGTCGGTCTCGGCTTGTGGGCTGGGTTCGTCGGCGGTCGCATCGACGCTTTTTTGATGCGGGTGGCCGAAATTCAACTGAGCTTTCCAACCATTTTGATCGCTCTGTTAATCAATGGCGTGCTGCGCGGCGCCTTGCATATCGAGCAACAAGTCTATCTCGCTTATGTCGTTTTGGTTTTGTCCATCGGCGTGTCCGGCTGGGTCCAATACGCGCGGACCGTGCGCGGCTCGACCATGGTTGAACGCAACAAGGAATATGTCCAAGCGGCGCGCGTCATCGGCATCCATCCCTGGCTGATCATGCTACGCCATATCCTGCCCAATGTGACCGGCCCGGTATTGGTCATCGCCACCATCCACCTGGCGGTGGCGATTATCAGCGAGGCGACCTTGTCTTTCCTAGGCGTCGGTGTGCCGCCAACCGAACCGTCACTCGGCACCTTGATCCGCATCGGCAACGATTTTTTATTTTCCGGGGAATGGTGGATCACGATTTTCCCCGGCGTCGCCCTGGCCGTCCTGGTATTGGCGGTCAATTTGTTGGGCGACTGGCTGCGCGACGCGCTGAACCCCAAGTTGCGGTGATCTGATGGCCTTGCTTGAAGTCGACAATCTGCGCGTCGAATTCCCCACCCGCCGCGGCGTGCTGACGGCGGTGGATGACGTGTCCTTGCATATCGAGGCCGGCGAGGTGCTGGGCGTGGTCGGCGAGTCCGGCGCCGGCAAATCGATGACCGGCAACGCCATCATCGGCTTGCTGGAACCGCCGGGGCGCATCGCCGGCGGCGAGATCCGCCTGGCCGGTCAGCGCATCGACAACCTGCCTTATGAGCAGATGCGGCGCATCCGCGGCGCTCAAATCGGGGCCATCTTCCAAGACCCGCTGACCAGCCTCAACCCGCTTTATTCGATCGGCCAACAGCTGATCGAAACGATCCAAACCCACACCGATCTGTCGGCGACGGCGGCGCGGGCACGGGCGCTTGAACTGCTGCACGAGGTCGGCATTCCGGCCGCCGAGCGACGCATCGACCATTATCCGCACCAGTTTTCCGGCGGCATGCGCCAACGGGTGGTGATCGCTCTGGCGCTGTCGGCCAATCCCAAACTGATCATCGCCGACGAGCCGACCACCGCCCTTGACGTGTCGATCCAGGCGCAAATTATCGCCCTGTTAAAACGGCTGTGCCGCGACCATGGCACGGCGGTTATGCTGGTCACCCATGACATGGGCGTGATCGCCGAGACCGCCGACCGGGTGGCCGTCATGTACGCCGGCCGGATCGCCGAGATCGGCCCGGTGCGCGAGGTCATCAAACACGCCAAACACCCCTATACCGATGGGTTGATGGGGTCGATTCCGGTGGTCGGTCAGCAATTGGCACGGCTGACCCAAATCGACGGCGCCATGCCGCGCCTTAACGCCATTCCGGCCGGCTGTCCGTTCAATCCGCGCTGCCCGCGGGTGGTCGAACGCTGTTACCGAGAACGGCCGGAACCGATCGTCGTCGACGGCGGTCAGGTCGCCTGTTGGCACTACGCCGAGGAGGGGGCTGATGCCTGACACCCGGGAAATCACCACCGCTCCGGATGACGCGCTGCTGCGGGTTGAAAACCTCAGCCGCAGTTTCGATGTCTCGCCGCCCTGGCTCAACCGCGTGATCGACCGCCAACCGCGGCAATTCCTGAAAGCGGTCGACGGCATCGATTTCGCGATCCGCCCCGGCGAGACCTTCAGCCTGGTCGGCGAAAGCGGCTGCGGCAAGTCGACCGTCGCCCGTTTGGTGGTCGGGCTTTACGCGCCCAGCACCGGCCGGATTGTTTTTGAGGATCGGGATATTGGCGGGCTCAGCCGGCGGGAAATGGCCCCGATCCGGCGCCGCATTCAAATGATTTTCCAAGACCCCTACGCCAGCCTCAACCCCCGCTGGCCAGTCAAGAAGATCATCGCCGAGCCGATCCGCGCCTTTAACTTGGCCGAGGGTGAGGCGGCGATCACCGCCCGCGTCAATGAGTTGCTGGGACAAGTCAAGCTGACGCCCGAGGATGGCGATAAATATCCCCATGAGTTTTCCGGCGGCCAGCGCCAGCGCATCTCCATCGCCCGCGCCCTCGCCAGTGAACCTGACTTCCTGGTCTGCGATGAGCCGACTTCGGCGCTCGATGTCTCGGTGCAGGCGCAAATCCTCAACCTCATGCGCGATTTGCAGCGCAGCCTGGGGCTGACCTATTTGTTCATCAGTCACAATCTGGCGGTGGTTTATTTCATCTCCGACCGGCTCGGCGTGATGTACCTGGGGCGCTTGGTCGAAGTGGGCCCGGCGCGCGAGATTTTCGCTCATCCGCGCCACCCCTACACGCGCATGCTGCTTGACACCATTCCCGACTTGGAGATGACTGGACGTGAGCGCATGCCGGTCGCCGGCGAGGTGCCGAACCCGATCAATCCGCCGACCGGTTGTTCGTTTCACCCACGCTGTCCATTCGTGACCGACCGCTGTCGCAGCGAAGCGCCGGCCCACCGGGCCTATGGCGAGACCATGATCGCGTGCCATGGCGTCGAGGAAAACCGCATCCCCGCCTAGGTCCGCGCGGAGGACTGTCGATGACCACCACCGTGATCCGCAACGCCCCCTGGTTGGTCGGCTGGGATGCCGCCAACCAGCGCCATGTTTATCTCAATGACGGCGATGTGGCCTTTACCGACGGCCTGATCGACCATGTCGGCGGGCGTTACACCGGCCCGGCCGAGGTTGAGATCGACGGCCGCGACCGCTTGGTCATGCCTGGGCTGGTCAATATCCACAGCCACCCGACCAGCGAGCCTCTGCGCAAGGGCATCACCGATGAAATTCGCAGCCCCAATTTTCACCATTCCTCGCTCTATGAATTTTTGACCGTCTTCAACAACGACGCCGCCGGCACGGCGCCCTGCGTCAAGGTGGCGCTCGCCGAACTGCTGCGAAGCGGTTGTACCACGGTGGTCGATTTCTCCGCCCCCTTCGACGGCTGGCTCGACCTATTGGCCGACAGCGGCATTCGCGCCTGCGTCGCGCCGGCCTTTCGCGACGCCCCCTGGTCCACCCGCGACGGCCATTCCCTGGAGTATGATTGGAGCGATCCGAACCGCGGGCCGGCCGGCTTCGAAAAGGCCCGTCAAACCATCGACCTGGCCTTTCAACATCCCTCGGGACGCCTGTCCGGCATGGTCGCGCCGTCGCAAATCGACACCTGCTCCGAGGACC
>MDSZ01091426.1_pt1 | contig 12971 bp, 10 predicted proteins | sample 811201 | NCBI WGS metagenome assembly MDSZ01 (sample SAMN05326647, study PRJNA326480) | marine metagenome | isolation source: seawater | place: Indian Ocean: North | collected 2010
ATGCATTGGAGACCAAGCCCATTCTACGCTGAATAGGTATGTTAGCTTCCTTGGGGATGATCTGGGAGGTTGCCGTAGAAGGGGCTCTACCCATTCTATTTTAGGATCAAGACCCTTTGGTAACTTTGGTAAAGATACTACCTCAGCAAGCTTCTGCTGTGGCAACAACTCAGGTGACATTGGGATAAATGAGGTATGTTTCGTAGACATTGGATTAAACCTCATCTTTTAGTGAGAAATAAGAAAAATAAGAATTTCTATAAATTCGCTTTAAGCATTCCTCACTACTAAGCTCTTCTATTTTTTGTTCTGGCTCAGGAAATAGAGACAAACGGATTCCGTTTGCAATCGCTGCAAAAACGCAAATCGAAATTAAAATTACTATAAAATACATGATCAGCTCCACGCTTTAGTGCTTTAGCCACCATGGCAAGGCGCACAAGTTGAAGATTAAATCGCCCAAGTATTGATATAGTAATTCTATTTTATTTTGCCAAGTAAAATACTTGTTAATATATGAAAAAGGACAGATTGCCCAAAAGACGTATTCGGCTATGAGAAAATTTAAAAATATTCGTAACGATTCTATGTGAACTTGACACAGCGGGCTCAAAGCTTAAGGCTGGTAAGCATGATAACGGATGAGTTCAGAAGTTGTAAGGAATGTAAATTGATAAGCTCCAAAGGTAATTTTGTCAGGCTGGTGAAAAATTGCACTAATGAAATTTTAAAGGACCTTGGGCTTTTCAGGAATTTTTCGAACACGACTAATTATTCATTTAACGGCAGCGACATTTGGAAAATTTTTTTCTTCATTAACGGAAAAATAAAAATTGACGAAAGAAAATTCAATATAGCTCTGACCAAAAATCGTATAATAAATTTTAGCTTTAACGTTTAATGGAAGTTACATAATGGCAGCAAAGTGGGAATTAAATGTAATGTCTGGAAAGAATCCAGTGCATACAGGACAGTTTCTTAACTCATATGACTCAAGAGAATTCACTCAAGAAGAAGTGGTGGCAAGAGAGGGCGCTCAAAATTCCATGGACGCTGGGCGAAGCTGTAAAGGTGTTACCGAGCTGGAGTTTCATTCGCTGATAATTGCTGGTGATGCTAAACGAGAGTTTTTAAAAATGTTTAACTTTGAAGAATTGCTTCGCGAGCGAAACATTGCCATCAAATCAAACCCGAGGAATAATTTTTTTACATCAAATGTTGATCGTTTTTTGGATGATGACAGCATTGAGGCTCTACTCATCAGAGATAAAAATACCTGTGGACTGGGCGGGGCATATGACGAATATAACAAGAGTGATCATTTCGCTCGCTTAGTATGCGCAACTAATCTAGATGATAAAGCCGATAGCGATCCCAATTCAGGAGGGTCATTTGGCCTTGGTAAGACCGTTTATGCAAAAAGCTCACTAATTAACACCGTTATTTATCATTCAACATTTGAACCCACAAAGTCGTCACGGGGGGTCAATCGGCGGTTAATGGTTTCTGGTATTTTCCCAAAGCATACGTACAACGAAGTCACCTATGGAGGCTTTGCTTATCATGGCGTTGAAGAAAGTCTAGGTTCTAATACCGTTGCTCCATTTTCAAATGATGCCGCAGCAGAAAAATGGGAGAAAATTTCGGACTTATTCAAAACTGATGCAAAGAGAAACGACGATGAGCATGGAACAGATATACTAATACTTATGAGTAACGTTGACTTAGAAATGATAAAAAAAGCTGTTGAGGACTATTATTTTCCGGCAGTAATTAATGGGTCGGTCAACATTAAGTTTGTAGATAAAGATGGATCAGTATCATTTCCAAGACCCCTTGATAGAGAAGATCTAGATCAGTTTGTCCGCTTAATGAAGGACGCTCAAAAGACAAAAGATGAAAAGTCTGATAAACGTGAAATCGCAAGCTTTCAGAAATTCAAAGGAAATAATCTTGGTCGTTTCGCATATGAGTTGGCAGAGACCGATGAAGCCGCATCAACTAAAAATAATTGTGTAGCAATTATGCGCGGAACTGGAATGATAATCAATTACGTAAAGTTGGGCTCTGAACAATATGAACCAGCAGTAGGGGCTTTTGTTGCAGACGAAGAAATCTGGCCATACCTGGTAGCAGCAGAGAATCCAGCACATTCTGAATGGAGCGAAACTGCCCGACGACTTCAACAAGATTTCCCGGAATTTGGGAAGGAGTTAATTGCAAGTTTAAATAATAGGCTAAGCAGTAGATTTTCACAGTTTCAGAGAAGTTTGCAGCCAGATGTATCGAGTTCGCGTTCAGAAACAGGAATGTTGGCAAGATTACTGTCAAGCGCTTTGAGTGGGAGTAAAGGTGATAATCCAGTTCCACCTGGTACCCCTAACCCGGTGGCCTTGAGCCTTACCCAGCAAAATAGAGACGACCGAAAATCAAAGTGGAGACTAGTGATATCGTCAAATGATAATACGCCATCTGACCCATTTAAACTAAAGATTATCCCTACAATTTCACTTGCAGGTGACGCAAGGATGATACCGATCAAACATATGGATTTCACCATTAGTGATGCCAACGGTAGAATCTTGAAAAAGGGAACTAAATTGGAGATTGATGAAGATTGGTCGCGTGGTGATAGTAAAGAATATACTATACATTATGACGATCCAGGTAACAGAAACTTTGTAGTTCAGTGTAAGTGTGTTGCAAGCCTCGTAGGATAATTGAAATGTCTGAACAAATATTCTCAGTTAAACGCGCAGATCTAGCATTTGATTTTGCAAAATCATTAGATCAAGCCTTTGCATTTGCTGTTTTCAAAGATCAACCCGCTACCACAAATGAAGGGACTAGGTTAACAGAAAATTTGGGGTATGACTTTCAAAGTGAATGTTCGCCGTACGTAGAGATTTACCCACTCTCTGCAGAGGTAGTTGAAAGCATTGGCGTGGAATTAAAAGACCTCAATTTTAATATTACCATTGAAGATATTGCGTTAAACACAAGGAAATTTGCTTTTTCAATTGCAGCCGATGAAGTAATCAAAATGAACAAATGGCGAGTTGACCTAAAGTCCTATGAGGATCTTTCATTTCATAGAGGCTTTGAGGTGCGATGTTTCATCACAAGGCGAAATAATGTCAGAGAGACTTCAAATAAAATTTGGAATAAGTCCCAATTAATCTCATTGAAAAGTTTTGAAGTTAGGGCAAGTTTAGATGAAGCCCTGTTTGATATATCCTGGGTAAGGTTTTCTGACGAAGCATTGCGGCAAGATGTTTTGATGTACGTTGAGTGGCTATCGCCCGAGGTATCACACATCGTTGATAAAGACTGTTTTGTTGTAAAGGCTAATGAAAAATACAAAGACCAGATCAAGCGACTTGAGTCTAATAATCATTTTGGGGGCTTTTGCATTCGTATGATCGGCGAAAAAATACTGGTTGAGCTTCTGCAAAAAACTTTGAGATATGCAGATATTTCTGAAGGAACATCTCCTCAAGCGGATTCACTGCATGAAAGGTTTCAAATATTACTTGAAAAAAATGGAGAAGATTTTGCCCAGTTGGCTAAGGCTGTGCAGAGTACCAATAGCATTGAGCAATTACAGGCAGAAACCAAAGTAGTGCAAATGTTCCAGAAGTTCACAAAATTAGGTACCATCTTAGGTGGTGTGAAGTTTGGGGGGTATCGCTAATGAAAGTTAGATCATTGAAGTTGGAGATTGCAAACGATATTTGGTCCGCTAAAAATGCAGGTGAAGACTATCCTCTTGATGAAGGTAAAATGGATATAATTGGTGAAGAAGAGGACATCCTTCTCTCGGATCTTGAACTTGATGATTTAAAGGAAAAGCTCATAGATTTGCAGTCTAAATATTCTCGGACGGTTTCTAAGGTAGAGGGAGGAAAAATCGACTCAGAACTTCCGGAAATTGTACATGGAGAATTGAGAAATCTTATTGATGTGCATCAAGCTGCCCAAATTGGGTTTTGGAGATGGATGAGTAACGTCGCATGTTCAGGATATTTTTGGGAGTTTATTAAGTGGCGGTTCGGAAGCGACCAGATGATTAACTGGGGGATAACTAGCCCAGGTTCAATCATTGAGGTATATTTTTATCGAGCATGGCTGCGAGGTCAAAAAATGTATGATCCAAGCGATGCAGACCCTTACAAGTACGCGAGATTGGGAGCATCAGATGTTTGGCGTTCGCACATTCTGCGCCAAGACTTTGGACGGGATCGGGAGTTTGTAAAAGCTTTTCTGGATACAGTTTACAATTCCTCTGGAAAAGTAGTCATTGGTACGAATGAGATGCGAACTAAACTTATCCCAGCGTTGAGGGCCTGGACCTCTAGTGCTAGTTTTTCGCATTTGTCATACAATGAAAACCTGGAGCTAATTAAGTATCTGCGGGAACAAGGCGTTTAGTTTGGAAAATTTAAAATCTGATACTTATTCAAAAGAGATTAAATTTAATTGGAACCAGGGGTTCGCAGAGAATTTGGAGCCTTGGCCAGAACCAATTAGTAGAGCTCAGACAATTAAATATGTTAGAAGCTATTTGGACTCCGAGGCTCCAAGCTTTTTAAGCCGTAATAGTAATCGCATAACTTACATTGATCTGTTTTGCGGTGGGGGAGGCCTATCGTTAGGTGTGCACCATGCACTTCACAAATTTGGCTTTGATGCGAAACTTTTGCTTGCAGCAGATAAAGACAAAAAAGCACTTAGGTTAATACAACATCATTTCAAGCCGATGATTCATTCTGACCTACCCATTGAGGACTGGTTGCGGTATTCTGTTGACCTTAGTGGCAGTGAAGGAGCATTTGTTACTCATCCAGAAGTTTGTAACCCTCAAATAAATCAATTTAAGGGCAAGGTTGATCTTTTAGTTGGAGGCCCTCCATGTCAAGGTCATTCAAACTTAAATAATAAAACCCGTAGGTATGATCCAAGGAATTTACTATATTTTACAATGCCAGCAATGGCAATTTGTTTGGATATACCCATAGTAATAATTGAAAATGTACGCTCAATAAAAAGTGCTTCAGAAAACGTGGTCGGAATTACTAAAAAGTTGTTTAAGGCGCATGGTTATTTTGTAAATGAAGTTATTCTAGATGGTGTTACTTGTGGTGTAGCACAGACCCGTACACGGCATTTCCTTATCGCTAGTAAATTTGAAGAGCCGCAGGTAGATGCAGCAGTTGATCAATTGAGAACACCGACACTTACCTTTAATGATGTCAACTCGGATTTAACTATTTTAAAACAAACTACAGATTTATTAGAAGGTAATCCAAAACTTTCAAACGAAAATATAGATCGGATCAACCATTTACATAGTACCAATCAGCTTGATTTAAAAAATGAGTTGAGGCCTGTATGCCATCAGGAAGGCCACACTTATCCTTCGGTTTATGGAAGAATCGACGGAAATAAACCTGCAGGCACAATAACTACAGGATTTTCGTCACCTGGACGCGGCCGCTTTATTCACCCAAGTGAACCTAGGATGATTACAGTAAGAGAAGCTGCGCGGGTACAGTCTTTTCCGGATTGGTATTTTTTACCGGCTGAGCAATTAGGTCTTAGCCGTATGAATTTGACTAAAATAATTGGTGATGCGGTTCCAGCGCTAATGGTCTTTCCTCTTATTGCATCCGTTGCTAGTTCACTAAGTAACAAATGAGGCTTAGGAATATGGTGTTAGTACTAAAGATTTAAGAATTTTCCGGTTCATTTGCCATTACTTAGTTGGCAGGTTTCAAAAAAAAACGTTCAGATGTAAGGTTTTTTGGTGAACTGTAAAGGTGCAAATGCTCTAAAACATGATAAGACAATGGCAACTACTTTTAATAAAGTGGCCTGTGGTTTAATAAATAAAAACAGAAATGTAACTGTGGTTCTCGATTGGATATCTGCTGCAATACCTGCCAAATAGCTTGCGAAGCTAATTAATTTAAAATTTATAAAATATGTTGAGTTTTTTTAAAGTGCCTAGACTTATTAGTTATCTTTTGTTCAACTAATTGAACATGAAATCGTATTTTTATACCCGAGGCTTTTATTGAAACTTTGCCCCAAAGTAATTTATGATACTGGATCAAATGCAGAGAAAAAAGTTTTTGACCTTCTTTCCGGATTATCCGCATATCCAAACGGTGTAGCATTTCATTCACTAAACTGCAGTGAACATGCATACAAGCAATGGGCAGAAATAGACTTTTGCTTGTTGCTGCCAGAGGGGATTTTTATTCTAGAGATAAAGGGAGGAAGAGTTTCTTTAATAGATGGAGAATGGCAATATGAGGGCTATAATCGACGGGGTGCTAGCAGAGAGGGACCATTCCAACAGGCTAAATCTGCTCGATATGCTTTGGATAAGATGCTATTTGAAGGTTCAAAATTTAGTCGAACTATTCGGAACAAGCCAATATTTGGTTGGGGTGTGGTTTTCCCGGAAACTTCTTGGAAAAATTTTTCTGTCGAAATGCCTGAACAAGTAATAGCTGACATTACTAAATGTCAGAGTATTACTAGCTTTGAGACATACATAAAAAGTTTGATAATATATTGGCAAGGTAAGCATAAAGGTCAAACCAATCTGCTTTCGGTGAAAGAAATTGATCTCATTCGAAAAAAGATACGGCCGAATGTGGACTTTTTGCCAAAGTTCTCACTGGGTTTGAGTTCGTTACGAAATCAGATTAATCAATATACTGAGGAGCAATTTGAAGTAGTTGATAGCGCACAACAAAACGATCAGCTTATAGTGGAGGGCGGCGCCGGTACAGGGAAAACTTACGTAGCTATTCAATTGGCTCGCACTGATGCCAAAATAGGTTTAAAAGTACTTTTTGTAACGGAGAGTGCATTATTATCTGATTACTTGGATCACACAGAAGCCGAGCCAAATATCACATTTTTGAACTATGACAAGTTACGTATGCATCAAACTTCTTTTCAATACGATGTTTTGTATGTTGATGAAGGTCAAGACTTAATAAGTTTTGAGGCGTTTGAATTGTTATCTGGGAGCCTCAAAAATGGCTTGGAAGATGGCCAGTGGCGATGGTTTATGGATCATAATAGGCAATCAAATATATGTGGGTTTTTTGATGAGGCAGCTTTAGACTTTTTAATTTCTGGGTTCAAACACAAACCGGTAAGGCAAATTCTAAAAAACAACGTAAGAAATACAAAGGAAATTATTAAGTATGTAGAGAAAAATACCGGAGCATTTATAGGTAAGCCCAAAGTGCTGGATGATAATGAAGACCCAACAATTATCAAATCTTCAAAAGAAAAATTAAACAAAGATATTGGAAAAGTTTTAGAGCAGTATGTAAAAAACGGCATAAGACTTGATGAGATTGGATTGATATTTACTAGTAAAGTTCCGAATAGTCTTAAAGATCAGGTTAAATTGCAGTTAGGTGCTCAAGCTCATGAACTATCTAGTATTACGTTGAAGGCCTCTTTCAGAAATAAAATTTTGATTGGTGAGGTAAAGTTATTCAAGGGTTTAGAAAAACCAGTGATTTTGGCTGTTCTTAACTCGGATACTATAAATCAGGGTGTGGATAACGAGTTTTACGTTGCATTAACTAGAGCAAACTATAACGTTACCGTTATCCATCTAGAGCCTGGCGTGTAATGACAAAAATTTCGTACGAGCAAAAACTAGAGGCAAAAAACGCAGTAATTGAGTCGTTTGAAAAGTTTCTTGTTGGTCCATTAAGTGGAGAAAAAGAGGTTGTACCGCAGGGGTTATTGAACCGATATTTGTGCGGCATGATTTTCCCACAAGGGTTAGTTAAAGAGGATCTACATGATCCATCTGCTGATGATAATAATGGCACAAATGATCAAGAAACTGAGGATAATTTTGATCTCTCAAATGCATATGAGAGCTTACAATCATCTATGGGCATAAGCTTTTTCGTAAATGATGCATCAAGAATTAAAGTTTTATGTCGTGCTGCGTCTTACCAGAAGTCAGATGAAACTAATAATATTAAAGGTTGGATTAGAAGACCTTTAGCGACGAATGAAGAACCCGAAGAAGTGATATTTAAGTTTTCACAGAATACTAAAAAAAATAATTTCCGTGAATATGTCCTTGATGGTAAGGCGTCCGTAAATTGTTTTATTAGGCCGATTGGGCAAGGCAGTCTCGTAACGGTTTCTCTTGTAAATAACCAAAACTCGCATAAATCTGTTTGGCATGATGAGACTATACCGTTGATATTATTCCAATGTGGGTTGTCGGTCGAAATTATTGAAGGCGTTTTAGGAGAATATCCTAGAAAAGAACTAGGTAATTTGCATCAAGAAGACGAAGAACTAAACTTAATTTACAGTAATAAAAAAACTTTTGCGATTGGCCATGGTTGCTCGGCTAGTTGGCAAAAAAATGCTTACGGAATTGTTGACACATTATCTGCAGAGTTCATACCAAAAATTGAAGTATCTGGTCTCACTACTAAAATTGATGGCCTCTCACAACCTGCTCTTAAGGCTCTGGATATAAAGTTTCTTAGCAACCCGGACGCGTCACCAGACGAGATAAGAAAACTACTTCATTCTTTTCTTGATGAATATCAAGCATGGCAGACCACTCAGAAGTCAATAGCTGAAGGCATATCAAGTGAAGCGGCGGGTAGAATTATTTCAAAACAAGAAGAAGCTTTGGACAGAATGCGAGCAGGGGTAAACTATATTACATCAGCAGAAAACCCTTATATTTTTGAAACCTTCAAGTTGTCGCAGCTTGCCATGCTTATTCAATTCTCTTGGAGTGAAAATACAAAAACTGGTCCTAAAGTTTTAGGTGAAGCTGTTTCGCCTAATGAAAATTGGTCATCAATTGCGGAAAATAAATACTTATGGAGGCCATTCCAGTTAGCATTTCAACTTTTATCAATTGAGTCAGTTGCAAATGACATATCCTCTTTTAGAAATACCGTTGATTTTCTCTGGTTCCCAACTGGTGGAGGCAAGACAGAAGCTTACCTGGCTATAACTGCGTTTGAAATATTAAGGCGCCGGTTGTGTTTGGGGGATGAAGGCGGCGGTACAAGTGTTTGGATGCGGTATACACTTAGATTGTTATCATCTCAACAATTTGAACGTTGCACAACTTTGATCTCAGTTTTGGAATGCCTCCGAAGAAAATCACCAAGCAAGTTTGGCAGTGAACCTATTTCTTTAGGCTTATGGGTTGGAAATGACACAACTCCAAATCGTCTAATGAACGCTGGTGAGAATACCGAAACTGCTCATTCAATTCTACAACAAGTACTTGAAGAGGCTAAGCCAGAAAATAAATTTCAAATAAGCATGTGTCCAAGGTGTGGTACCAAAATTATTCCAGATAAAAAAGGAGCTCTTGAATGTTATGGAGTTGACGTAACCGAGAAAGAATTTAGGTTATTCTGTCCCGACAAAAAATGCGATTTGAATGATAAAATACCTGTCTCAATAGTTGATGAAGACTTGTATCTTAAACCTCCAACTTTGTTATTAGGGACTGTAGATAAGTTTGCGAGGATGCTTCATCAACAGGAAAGTTGGTCTTTTATGGGATTGAACAAAATTCCGGTTGGTGATCATAATATTGATGTTTTGCCCCCTACGCTTGTTGTGCAGGATGAATTACACCTGATTGATGGTCCGCTAGGCACAATAGCAGGTATGTATGAAGCTGCTTTTGATACGATAATAAAGCAAAAAGGCGTAAACATAAAATATATAGCAGCTACTGCAACAATATTACGTGCTGAAGAGCAAATATCGGCTCTTTATGGGCGGTTTGGTCGAATATTTCCACCAAGTGGTTTGTCCGTTGATGATTCATTTTTTAGTAAGGAGGATACTAATTCGCATGGCAGAACATTTTTGGGAGTGATGAATAGTGGAATTTATAAGGCTACTACTACTCTAGTTCAAGCTTCTGCGGCAGGATTACAATCCGTTGCCGAGCTGGGAGAAATGCTGAATGACCAGGCTTGCAAAGAGGAAGTGCTTGACAGTTATTGGACGCAGGTAATTTATCATAATTCTAGACAAGAATTAGGTAAGACGACTACGCTGTTACGGGACGACGTCGACACGCGAATAAAAATTTTGGAGAAAGATTCAAATAAACAGAGGAAAATTGCCTCTATAGTAGAGCTTTCAGCAAACTTAAAAGGCGGTAAAATAAGAGAGGCGTTGGACCAGCTTAATAACTCGTACGGTACTGATGTCGCGATTGATGTTTTACCATGTACGAACATGCTATCGGTCGGGGTTGATATTTCAAGACTTGGTTTAATGATAATGAAAGGGCAACCCAAAAGTACTGCCGAATATATCCAGGCCACGAGTAGAGTTGGAAGAGACAGTAAAAGGCCTCCAGGCTTGGTAATTACCTTGTATTCATCAACAAGGCCGAGAGACAGATCGCATTATGAAACTTTTTACTCATATCACCAAGCTTTATATCGGCATGTAGAGCCCGCTACGGTAACACCTTTTGCTCCCAGAGCATTGGACAGAACTATGCACGCTGCAATTGTACTAGTTCTTCGCTGTTTGATGGCATGGACCAACCCCAAAGATGCTAATAAATTTGATATTAATGATCAGAACGTTAACGACTGTATTAATCAGCTGAGAAAAAGACTTAAACGTGCCCATGAATTCATGACTGAAGTGGATTTTGAATCAGTTACGGAAAGGATTGATGACCTTCTGCGCGAGTGGCAAGTTGCAAAGGAGACCAGTTCAAATAATTTGTCTTTTACAAATATACCGCAATTTAGAGGCTTACTCACAGGGGGAAATGATTTTCAGAACTATCCTTCAATACCATGGCCAACATTGAATTCTATGCGGCATGTTGATGGTGAAACAGATATAATTGTTAGAGGTGGATAGCTCGGATGAGAAAACGGTCTTTAAGGTTGTCTCAGGTTTTACGCCCTTACGGTCCAGGCGCTATTATAGATCTTGAACAAGAATCCTTTGTTATGCTTGACACAACTATAAATGCGCAAGCTTGGCAACTTTCAAAGAAAATACGCTTGCCTCGTCTCGAAAAACGTTTGGGTGTGACCGAATTTAGGTCACCCCCCGATAATTCGGATAGATCTTCAAGAAGTTTACTTGTGCAGCGGTTCCCAAAGTGGCTCTTCTGTCCAAGATGTCGAGGGATGGTATTCTGGACAAGAGAAAGTGAAATTGACCTAGAAACTAGTAAAGCGGAAATGCCGGAATGTAAAAATCCAAAATGTGACAATTCTCCATTGGTACCAATGCGTTATGTGGCAGCGTGTAAAAATGGGCACATGTCTGATGTTGATTGGTGGCATTGGGCCCATTCAAGTGGGACAACGGGTCAATGCGATAAAACAAAAAAAAATTTAGAATTTTTAGCAAGTAGCTCAGGCGAAGCCTCGCTAAGATCACTCGTTATACGGTGTAAAACATGTGGAGCCAGTAGGCATCTAGAAGATCTTCAGAAACCAAATGCATCAAAGATGGCACGCCAAAAATGTTTTGGTGTTCAGCCCTGGCACGGCTTTAATGAAAATTGTGCTTGCAATGAGCCGTTCAAATATCTCCTGCGAAGTGAGACAGCCGTCCACTTTTCTAATATAGAAACCGCACTTGATCTGGACAATATTGAGAGAGAAAGTTCAGAGCTGCGGGATTATTTAGTTCGCGAATTTGCAAATATTTTGGCCAGCCCACCAGACTTGGTGCTGGGCATAGTTAGGCCAAAGATTACTGAGGCATTTGGTGAAAAATACTGTGATAATGAAATTTTAGATGCAATTAAGCATGACCCCGCTGGTTCAAATTCTATCGTGAAAGAAAAGGAACCGAAACTTGAAGAATGGAAAAAACTATCAGAGCCAACCGAAGGTACAAGCAAAGTTTTAATAGTGAAAAAAACTGGATGGTCTTCGGCTTCCAATCATCTCAAAAAATTGATTGAGGACGTGTTAGTCGTTGAGCGACTCCGTGAAGTAAGGGCGTTTGTTTCTTTTTCTAGAGTCGAACCTATAAGCCAAATAAATGGTGAGGATGGGTTTGAGCCTATAGCGCCATCGGGCAAAAGGATCTCTGAAGACACAGCAACTTGGAAGCCAGCGATAGAGGTTTTTGGCGAGGGTATATTCTATAAATTTTCCAACAAGGCTTTGAGCGAATGGGAAAGAAAAAATAAGATCAATATTGATAAAAGACTCCAGAAAACTTTTGAAAAAATTTCCGCAAAGGAAAACTGGATGTCAAACCGTTTTGCAGATATCAAAAATATCCTTCCCAGATTTATTTTAGTTCACACTTTCTCGCATGCGCTGATGCGGCAATTATCCTTTAATTCGGGGTATAATTTAGCTTCAATACGTGAAAAGCTATATGTCTTTGAAGATAAGGCTGGTATTCTAATCTATACTGCTCAAGGCGATAGTGAGGGATCTTTGGGTGGTCTTGTGAGACAGGGACAAATTGATTTATGTCCTTCGCTCATAATTAGCGCCTTAGAAAGCGTTGCATGGTGTTCAAACGATCCGATATGTTCTGAAATGCCCGAAAATGGATTGGACGGTTTGAATAGAGCTGCCTGCCATGCATGTTCAATCATACCTGAAACTAGCTGCTCAGAATTAAATGTTTTGTTAGATCGAAATTTGTTGTTAAATTCTAGACTGGGTAATGATGAGTTCAGTGGGTTTTTTGATGGCTTATTTGAGTAGGAGGCGTCATGCGGCTGCCAAGTGAAGCAGAGTTAAGTAAAGAGCAACGAGAGGCATGCAATCTTGACCCAGAGGGAATAAATTTAGTCGTAGGACCCCCTGGTTCTGGAAAAACAGTGGTTGCTATTTTTACAAAAAATATTCTGGAAAATATTGATGAAGAGGTTACGGCAACAGCATGGAATAATGTGCTCGCGGTTTACGGGGGTATGG
>MDSZ01140433.1_pt1 | contig 12970 bp, 8 predicted proteins | sample 811201 | NCBI WGS metagenome assembly MDSZ01 (sample SAMN05326647, study PRJNA326480) | marine metagenome | isolation source: seawater | place: Indian Ocean: North | collected 2010
TAGCGTATTAGTTCTTCTCCAAATGATTCTGCTAGTGGATCATCAAAATGACCAAAAGAACAAGTGCCCACAATCCAAAGGGGCATTTTAAAGTTTGTTTTTATGTTATCAATATCGCCTCTGTTTAGGTATAATAATTTTTCTTGCGCCAGTTGAAATGCAGACCCATGCCCAATGTAGTTAATAATTGATGAACCATTATTTAGCGATTTAAAAACAGCTTCAGTAGCTTCGGGTTTTACCACTCCATATGCTGAAGCATCACTCACTTCAGGGTATTCAAGCATATAAATTTTTTCTATGTCTATTTTTGATGGAATTATAGATGCTATAGTCTCAGAATTTAGAGTGTGGCTTTTTCCTGTAGCGATGCCGCCATGGGTAGGCTCAGGTCTTGCTGCATCATCTGCTACCAGAGTTATTCGCTGTTTCCAAGGCCCAAAGTTAGGATTTGACTCAAGAAATAAAATCTTTTCAGTAAAGTTCTCTACTTCATTTGAATTTTTTGCAGGAAACCGGCCAGTACTAAATTCTGGTATGGTTCCGTATATTGTTGATAATCTATCATCTGATGGATAGCTGATATATGATTGAACTTGTATTGTAGGCACTATAATACTTGATGCACCATTAATGTTGCGATAATCATATCCAGAATCACCGAGTAGTAGTAAATGAATAGGTTTTGGACTTATCCATTTTTCTTGAGTCCATTGAAGAAAAGATCTTATTGCCATAGGATCTTTATTACCTGCAGAAAATTCTCTGTAGATATTTTCTAGTGATGCATAAATTGATGGTTTCCTAAGGTCAAGTAATGGTTTTGCTGAGTTATAAAAATTTTCTGGACCTATAATTATATAATTTGCAGTTATATTTTCATTTCTTAAAAAATTGAAGCTTATTCCATTTTCATGATTTATTTTATCAATAGTCTTAATGTATGACCGATCAACCAAAATAAATCTACCTATGTTTTGGTCTTCAAGGGTCACCTCTATGTTTTGATTATCTATTACTTCAATAGTTTTAGGTTGCCCAGGGTTTGTAATATCTAGGGCTAAAATATTACTTGGAAGAGTTGAGTTAAAATTAAATCTTACATTTTCATTTTTTATCGGAGAAAAAAATTCTAAACTTTGCTCACTGAAAATTAGCTCCCGCCCATATTTAAATGCTAAATAGTCTAAATAAGGCGATGAATTGTTATCGCTACTTATATTATTTATAAAAAATGTGTTTTCAAATCTATTTAGATTTTGGCTCGATATCGTTGCAGAGATTTTTCTGGTGCCATTTCCAGACCATGAAATAGTATTTCCGATCTTATTCGAATTTGGTTCATTAATATGCATTTCGACACTATGAAAAGTATTTAATGACCCGTTTGTTGAATGACCTTTAATTTTTAATTCTATAAACCCATCTACATTTTCTTTTGCATTTGAGATATTGGTCAATATTGGCTGGGAACTTCCAGAAATAACTGGTGAGCCATACCAATTGAGTCCAGATAGTTCTAAGTTTACGAGATCATTTTCATAATGATAATATGAAAGTCCATAATCAAGAGTCAAATTTATTTCATCAGGTGCAACAGACTGGTCCATTCTTTTTCCCCTTATTGAATTATCATCTGGAAATAAAATCCAACATGTGTTAAAGTTGAAATATAGGTTTTGATTCCAGTATGCATTATCTTCATCTGTATCAAATCCAGAGTGACCTCTCCCATAAAAAACTATTCTATCATTTTCGTTAAAATAACCATCAGATTCTCCTTCAATTATTATTGGTATCTCAATCAAATTTTCAGCAATACTAACATTAATATCTTGGGTTTTGGACCTTCCAAAATCTGGCGACATAAATAGCATGATGGATTTAGGATCGTAACTATTAATATTTTCAATGTGTTCTTTTAATAATTCATAGTTAATTGAGTAAATATCATCTTTGTAAACTTTGAAGCTAAGCCAGGTGCCTAATGGCCATTCTTCGGTTCTTTTAGACATTCTTTTTTCATCTATGACCCAATTTTTAGCTTGGCCCCAATTAATTATTTTATTTGATAAAACTTTTGATTCATTCTTATCGGCAGTACGATATAATCTCTCATTTTTTTTGTAAACTATATTAATTCGAATTTTATTTAAATAAGAATTAGCACTTATTTTGGGAAAGATTTTTAAAGTTGCTGTATTTAAATTTTTTAGTTTTTGAATACTCGTCCATTCAATAATATTCAAAGTAGGAATGTCAGATTGAATAGTGGTTTGTGACTCTTCAGTGGTGACAATTTCAGCTTCAGGCAATAATCCATTTGGTAGGCCAATAAATATACTTTTTGGGAACAGGTCTGCAGCAGTATTGACAGATACATCAAGTTCAAAAACTAGATTTTTTTCTGTACTAGATATTATTTTAATATCTGTCTTGCCATATGAAGTATTAATAAAAATAAATCCTATTAATAGGTATTTTATATTTTTGCGCAAGTTTTTATCTAAAACTATATTAACTAATTTTGTTATAAGGTAAAAAAAAAGATTAATTTAAAGTTAAGAATATTAAATGATTTTAATCATTATATGTTCCATAATACCCTCAAAAGATAACGGATATGTTTGATCTAGAGATAATAAAAAATTTATATAGTGAGCTTGAGGCTAAAACCAATGCGGCTAGAGATTTATTGAAAAGGCCACTCACGTTTACTGAAAAGATACTTTTTAATCATATTGATCCTATAGAGAGCCAACTTCTTTCTGAAATTAGACGCGGGGCTTCATATGTTAATTTTAATCCGGATAGAGTTGCAATGCAGGATGCAACAGCTCAAATGGCACTATTGCAATTTATCATGGCTAGAAGGCGAAAAGTTGCTGTGCCTACAACAGTACACTGCGACCATCTCATTCAGGCCAAAGTGGGTGCTGAAGAAGATCTAATTAACGCTAAAGAATCTAATTCGGAAGTATATAATTTTCTTGAATCTGTATCAAAAAAATATGGTATTGGTTTCTGGGAGCCGGGCGCAGGTATTATTCATCAAGTTGTTTTAGAAAATTATGCATTCCCCGGTGGAATGATGGTTGGTACGGATAGTCACACTGTCAATGCTGGTGGACTGGGTATGATTGCCATTGGTGTTGGGGGTGCAGATGCTGTTGATGTAATGGTTGGAATGCCATGGGAATTAAAATTTCCAAAGCTTATAGGTGTTCGCCTAGAAGGCGAACTTAGCGGATGGGCATCTGCAAAAGATGTTATCTTAAAGGTTGCTGGTATACTAACAGTAAAAGGTGGTACTGGGTCTATAGTAGAATATTTTGGTCCAGGTGCAGAAAAATTATCATGCACTGGTAAAGGAACCATATGTAATATGGGTGCAGAGATAGGTGCCACAACATCAATATTTTCTTATGATCAAAACATGTCAAATTATCTTCGCTCCACAGGTAGAAATGAGCTTGCTGACCTTGCAGATCTGAATGCCGAATTTCTATGCGGTGATAAAGAGATTTACAGTAATCCTGAAAAATATTTTGATGATGTTATTTCCTTAGATTTAAATAAACTAGAACCTCATATTAATGGTCCATTTACACCGGACTTAGCTACACCAATTTCAAAATTTGCAAAGTCTGCAAAAGACAACGGTTGGCCTTTAAAGTTAGATGTTGGATTAATAGGTTCATGCACAAATTCTTCTTATGAAGATATTACTAGGGCAGCGTCAATCGCCAAGCAGGCTAAGGATAAAAAATTAAAGGTAAAATCTGAATTTACAGTGACCCCTGGCTCTGAGCAGGTTCGTTACACTGTAGATAGAGATGGTTATCTTGATATTTTCAAAGATATTGGAGGAATGGTACTAGCAAATGCATGCGGTCCTTGTATCGGGCAATGGGCTAGACACGGGGCAGAAAAACAAGAAAAAAATTCAATTATAACATCATTTAATCGGAATTTTGCAAAGCGAGCTGATGGTAATCCAAATACTCACGGTTTCGTTGCATCGCCTGAATTAGTAACGGCAATGGCAATTGCAGGCGATCTACGTTTTAATCCATTAAAGGATACCCTAGTTAATGAAAATGGTGATAATGTAACTCTTAATGAGCCCAAAGGTATAGAATTTCCTCCAAAAGGTTTTGATGTGGAGCATAATGGTTTTGTTGATCCCGAGCAATTTTCAGGTAAAGAAATTGAAATTAACATTGATCCTAATTCAAAACGTCTACAATTGCTTAAGCCTTTTGAGGCCTGGGATGGCGAAAATATTAAAAACCTAAAGTTACTAATTAAGGTGAAGGGCAAATGTACTACTGATCATATATCAATGGCTGGACCTTGGCTTTTCTACAGGGGTCATCTAGATAATATATCAAATAATTTATTAACCGGAGCCATCAACTATTTTAATGATAAGTCAAATCATGTAAAAAATCAAATTGATGGTTCTTATGGCAAAGTTCCAGATGTACAGCGGGAATATAAATTGAAAAATATATCAACTATTGTTGTCGGAGATGAAAATTATGGAGAAGGATCTTCGAGAGAGCACGCTGCTATGGAGCCAAGACATCTTGGGGTAAAGGTAGTGCTAGTTAAATCTTTTGCCAGAATACATGAAACAAACCTAAAAAAACAAGGTATGCTGGCACTCACTTTTCGAAATAAAAAGGATTATAATAAAATTTTAGAGGACGATACTTTAGAATTAGTGAATTTAAATGAATTCAGAGTGGGCAAGTCATTAGAATTAAAAATTATACATTCTGATGGTTCCATTGACATCATAAGTTGCAACCATACATATAATCATACTCAAATAGAATGGTTTCGAGCAGGTTCAGCATTAAACCTTATTAGATCAAAGCAATAATATTTTTAATGGGTAAAGTAATGAAGGTGATTGTTTCAGATCCAATATCTAAAGATGGGTTAAAAATCCTTAATGATAATAATATTCAAGTTATTGATTTAATTGGGCAGAATATCGATAAAAACTTCAGCCATGTAAAAAAGGCCGAAGGTTGGATTACTAGAAGCGGAACCAATATAACTTCAAAAATACTCGAAAAAGCTGATAATCTTTCTGTGATTGGTCGTGCTGGTGTTGGAGTAGATAATATAGATATTTCAGCAGCGACTAGGCGAGGCATTGTTGTTATGAATACACCAGATGCAAATACCATTAGCGCAGCTGAGCACACAATGGCACTTATTTTAGCATTGTCAAGAAATGTAAGCTCTGGTCATAACAAATTAATAAAAGGTGAATGGAACCGTCATTTGCTAATAGGCTCTGAATTACATGGTAAAACAATTGGTATAGTGGGTCTTGGTAAGATCGGTAGAGAAGTAGTTCAGCGCAGTAAGGCATTCAATATGCAAATATTAGGTTATGACCCATTCATTCCAGATAATTTTTTCCGAGATGATGAACTTGAGATATGTGATCTAGAATATCTAATAAAAAATTCAGATTATATTAGCTTACACATACCATTAACAAAAGACACCAAAAATTTATTTGATTACGACAAGCTAAAAAAAATGAAAAAAGAAGCTAGGATCATAAATGTTGCTAGAGGTGGGATTATTAATGAAAGTGATTTATCAAAAGTTCTTGAGGAGGGGAGAATATCAGGTGCTGCTCTAGATGTTTTTGAATCTGAACCTTTAGATAATGATAGCCCATTACTATCTGCTCCAAACATCATATTAACACCGCATTTAGGCGCTTCAACGAATGAGGCAAAAAAAGGAGTAAGTATATCAATTTGTAATCAGGTTAAGAACTTTTTAATCAATGAGGAATTAGTTAACGCAATCAATATGCCCTTTAAAAACTTTGCACAACTTAAAGAAATGGCTCCATTTTTGAAATTATCTGAGCTTCTTGGTTGCATTCATAGTCAGATTTCTGATAGTCCTATCAAGAAGGTAGTCATTAACTGTTATGGAGGTATAAAAGATACAAAACCTATAGGTCTAGCGTTTTTAAGAAGTTTACTTCAAAGCAGGGTGCCTGAGCGTGTGAATTACGTTAATGCAGATGCACTTGCAAAAGAGCTGGGAATGGAGGTTAGTATTAATTTTTCCATTTCAGATTCAAATTATTCAAACTTAATATCTGCTAAAGTGAGTTCGGATGAAGAAATTTTAATAGAGGGTAGCGTTTTCGATGATAATTTACCTAGGCTGGTTAATATTTTTGGCTATAAAATGGAAGTGAATCCTAGGGGCACTTTATTATTTGTCCAAAATGATGATGTTCCAGGGGTTATAGGTAAAGTTGGATCCTTATTAGGACATAATGATATTAACATTGCAGCATATCTTTTAAGCAGGCAAAAAAATAAAAATTTAGCATTTGCGGTAATCAGGCTAGATGATTCCATTAGCCCTGATATCATTGATATGTTAATTAATATTGAAGAGTTAAAATTTGTCCATCAAGTAAATCTAAAAGATTACTAAAAAATATTTTTGAAAAAATTAAAGATTCTAAATGCTAAATTTTCTATAAAAGAATAAGCCATTATAAATTGATTAGGGATTTCAAATGAATAAGTTATGGGATGATTTAAAAGATAATATGAAAGAGTGGGGAGCTTCTGCTGTTGAAAAAGCGGAAGAGATTAGTAGAGTTGCTGTGGCAAAGGGGGAGGAGTTTACCAAAATTTCAAAAATTAAAATTGAAATTATGCAACTTGAAAAAGAAGTAACGAGAGATTATGAAGAACTTGGGAAATTAGTTCACCGATATGCTCAACACGATAATATGGTTAATTTTGCAGGTAATACTGAATTTTTTGATTTAATAAAAAAAATAAATAAGAACAAGATTCAAATTGATTCAAAAAACAGTAATATATCTGACATCAAAAAGGCTTATGGTATTGAAGATGACGAAGTAGATTATCAGCAAAATTACCAAAATAATGTCGGACTTACTGAAGAAGAATAACATACGATAAAGCGGTTGTTTACTAGCTCTTATTCTGTGTAATATCAGCGAATTTTGTCAAATAATTTTGATTAAAAAATAAATGTTTCAAAAAAGAAAATATATTTTACACACTGAAAGCGAAAATGATATAAACCAATGGCATTTTAGCAATGCCAAAATATTGGCTTTAGTATCTGTAACACTTGTAGTCATGGGTTCCTTATTAGTTATTGGTGCTGATTATGTTAGTAAAATTCTGTACGACAAAAGACTTAAAGAATTCAAAAGAAATTATGTTTCTGTCATTGATAATATTGATGAAATACAATTCAGATTAAAAGAACTAGATCAACAAATTCTAGAGATTGAAGAAAAAGATAGAGCTGTGCGAACTTATGCTGGGATGCCAGATGTAGATAAGGATATTCGAAAACTAGGTATTGGTGGTGTAACAATTAAAGATCCAAATATTTTAGACAATTTAGCTCCTGCTGTTAGCAAAGAAATATCAGACCTTCACCTAAATATAGAAAAACTGTCTAGGCAAGTTAATTTTGAGTTAGCTAGCTATGAGAAAATATACGAAAGAGTTAAAAGCGATATAAATCGAATCAAACACATACCATCAATCAGGCCCGTTGAAGGAGGATTTCTAAATTCAAGTTTTGGTTACAGACAGGATCCTATAGATAATGTAAGGCGGTTTCATCAGGGACAAGACTTTGCAGTCCCAACGGGTACGCCTATATTTGCCCCAGCTGATGGCATAGTTAAAAGAGCATATTACATTGGTGGTTTTGGAAATCATATAAAATTAGAGCACGCCTCAGGTTATACTACAACTTTTTCTCATCTTTCAAAAATCTTTGTAAGGCACGGACAGAAAATAAAAAGGGGTGATGTGATTGGTGAAACTGGAAATACAGGAAGATCTACTGCTCCTCATCTGCATTACGAAGTTCATTATCGCGGAACTCCCAAAAATCCTCTTGATTATTTTTTTTCCCAGGCAGGTAATTAAATAAAATTTCAAAGAAATATTTAATTGAATAAAACCTACCATATTCAGACATACGGGTGTCAAATGAATGTGTCTGATTCTGAATTAATAGAATCTGTATTAATCAAAGAAGGTTATAATGCCATAGATAGTCCTGATAGAGCTGATTTATTATTTATTAATACTTGCTCTATCAGAGAGCATGCTGAAGACAAGGTTCACTCTCTTCTTGGGAGATACAATATTTTGAAAAAAAATAAACCTTCAATGATTATTGGTGTGTTGGGTTGTATGGCACAGAGTTTGAAACATGACATTCTTGAGAATAGGCCATACGTTGATATTGTACTTGGACCTGACTCATACAGAAAATTGCCAGAATTATTAAATCGTCATGAGATTAATAATAAAAGCATTGTTGATACACAGCTTTCGAGATTCGAGGTATATGATGATCTTTTCCCTAGTCGCAGAGAAGGTGTTAATGCTTGGATTACAATTATGAGAGGTTGTGATAAGTTTTGTACATTTTGCATTGTACCATTTACTAGGGGTAGGGAGAGAAGTAGAAGTATCCAGGGTATTATCGATGAAGTCAAAAATGCAGTTAATAGTGGATTTTCTGAGATAACATTACTTGGGCAAAACGTAAATTCATATGATTATAAAGGAAAAAATTTTTCAACACTATTAGAAAGTGTTGCACAAGTCTCTGGACTTAAAAGGATAAGATATACTTCTCCTCACCCTCAAGACATATCCATAGAACTTTTAGATATTATGGCAGAATACGATAACATTTGTAATTCAATTCATCTTCCATTACAATCGGGTTCAGATAAAATTTTGAAAAGAATGAATAGAACTTATAATCGTAAGCATTTCATTGAACTTGCTAAAAATATCAGAAAAAAAATGCCAGACGCTGGCATAAGTACAGATATAATTGTTGGTTTTCCTGGCGAAACTGAAGAAAATTTTTTAAATACATTAAGGGTTATGGAGGAGGTAAAGTTTGATTCTGCATTTACTTTTAAATATTCTCCAAGAAAAGGGACTAAAGCCTTAGAATATGAAGATCAGTTAAGCGAAGATGTGAAGCAAAAAAGATTGGAAGATGTAATCTCATTGCAAAAAACTCATACTGTACTTAGAAATCAGAACTTCGTAGGCAAAATTGAAAATGTACTTGTTGAAAAAGAGAGTAAGAGAGATTCATCAAAATGGGCAGGTAGGACAGATTCAAATAAATGGGTTATTTTTGATAAAGAGAATGCTAAAATTAAGGATATAGTTCCAGTTTTAATTATGCAATCTAAAGACATTACATTGCATGGAAAAATAATGAATAAGGCAAAGGCAGCATGATGCATTTATTTAAAATATTTCTACTGATTCTGTTTAATCTTATAATCATCATATTTATGACGCAGAATTCTGTTGAACGAGTAGATATCCATTTTATTAATTATAGTATTCAAAATTCTTATTTAAATGTGATACTACTTTTCACTCTATTATTTGGCGTGATTTCAGGATTCCTGACTTCAGTTTTTGTTATTTTTTCAAACAAAACTCAAATCAAATTACTGAAAAATAAAAATAGAATACTGACAGAGGAACTTAATGACCTAAGGAATGTCGCTATAGATGAGGGGATTTATGAGTCTGATGATGGAGATTCTTAATATTGAATTCACTCTATGTTATATTTACTGTTATTCTGCTCATAACAGCAGTTGCCTTTTGGGTCTTTTTTAAATACAAACCTGAAAAACAAAAAAAAACCGATTCTTTATACACTAATGCATTAAATGCAATGCTTAGAGCTGATAAACGCAAGGCTATCGCTATATTAACAGATATTGTGAAACAAGATTCCGACCATATCGATGCATACTTACAACTTGGTAGTATGCTCAGAGATGATGATCCACAGCGGGCATTGAAAATACATCAGATGCTCACAGTTAGGCCTAGCTTAGATAGGAAAACTCGCATAGAGATATACAAATCATTGGCTATGGATTATGAAACCATTGGTGATTTAAAAAGATCAAAAAGTGAGGCTGAGCACATATTATCATTAGACAAGCAAAATCAATGGGCCCTATCATTTCTCTTACGTCTTGGAGAAAAATTAAAAGATTGGGATTATGCAGAGATTAAAGCAAAAAAACTACAAAAGATTACAGGTGATTATGATGATGAAGAATTAGCAAAATATTTGGTTTTTAGAAGTCAAGAAAAAATAAAGCGTAATGAATTCGAAGAGGCTGAATCAATTTTGAATGATGCAATAAAAAAAGCGCCTAAATTTGGGTTACCGTATAAATATATTGGTGATATAAAAATGGCAAAAAGAGAATTAGTTCAGGCAGTAGAGTATTGGGAAAAATTCATCAACTTAAGTCCAGAAGATTCACATAAGGTTTTTGATAATATGGAATCTGCGCTATTTGACCTTGGACGCTATAGTGAAGTTGAAAATTTTTACCGTAAGGTATTGGAAAAAGATTCAACAAATATTGTTGGTTCCTTGAGATTGGCTAATGTTCTAAATGAAAAAGGAGAAGATCAAGCTGCTATAAAGTTAATTGAAGGTATAATTAATATTGATAGTGCCAATATTTCTATATTGCTAATGAAATTAAAACTTTCACTATCAATACAAACTCCTAATGAATTAGGGCACCAGATAGATACAATAATTAGCCAAATAGAAAAAAACACGAATGAGTAAATTTCTGTTTTTGTATCTTTTGCTAACCTCCCAATTTTTTGGACAAAATATCGATTTGTATCTCTCTCTGATTGATGAGGGTAAAACAGAAGGCGTATTAGAAAATTTACCAGAGCTTATCTCAAAACACCCTAAAGATCCTGGGGTTATTTACATTAAAGCATTAATGACGCAAAATGGGAAAAACTCAATAGAAACGTACAATGAAATAATAAAAAAGTACCCTAATACTAAGTATGCACCGTATGCAGCCATGAAAATTGGGGAGTATTTTTATGCAAGAGGGCTATATACGCAAGCTTCAAAATTATTAAAAAGCATACCGATAAAATATCCAAGATTCCCAGACATTCAGAGAGCTACAAATTTAATGATTAATAGTTTTAATGCTATTGGAGAGGCTGATTCAGCGCGTTACTATGGTCTTATAATAAAAAGCATGTTTCCTAAAGTTGATATAGGAGATGATAATCTAAACGAGCAAAATAAGCCTTTAGCTCAAGTTTTTGATTTTAAGAAAAAAAGGCCAGCTGATTTAGGAGCTTATGTTGTGCAGGTAGGCGCATTTAGCACAAAGGAAAATGCTAAAAGATTGAAATTGCAAGTCTCACATTTAGGTTATGATGTTTCAATAAATAATGTTGAGTCAAATGGAAGAATATTATATGCAGTTAGGGTAAATAGGTTTAAAACAAAAAATAGAGCGGAAAAAATAGGTAAAGTTATTAAATCTAAAATTGGAATTGATTACAGAGTTTTATATCGACCAAAAAGTAATTAATGTTGTATGCTGTTAAACTTTCTTGCTTTTTTAAATGGGAGTGATTGAGTAGCTGGTGCTTTCCACGGCCTTCAAAGCCGATGTCTCAAAGTAATTTTTGAGAGCTGGGTTCGATTCCCAGGCATTCCCGCAAATTTTCTATTTCTTAACACTTTTCGTTATAGAAATATTAATACTGCAGTAATACATAGATTATAAATTTATAATAAATATTATAAAAAATATTTACTTATTGTGTAAATAACATTTAATTTACGTTTATAAATACCGGGGATTTATTTATTAAAATGAGAAAAATTATTTTTTTAATTTTCTTACTATACAATAATTTGTTTAGTCAAGATATTTTTGATGACCGAGATGTTAAATCATTACTAAGGCAATCACGATTAACCGAAAGTGAGGCAAAACAATTACTCAAAAGTAAAGGAGTTAAGTTACCCAATGATAATGCGGGATTTAATAATTCCAATACAAAAAAGGAGGCAGTATCCAAAGATCAGTTAACTAAAGATATAGAATTGATAAATAAACAAAATGAATCAATAGCGGATTCGCCTTTATCTATCGACAAAAATAATTTAAAAAAAGAAATAGAAGAAATTGCTGATTCAAACTATGTAGAACGAAAAAAAAATAAAGATAATTACTTTGGTTATGATGTTTTTGAGGGTAATCCTGAATTATTTCAAGAGGCCTTGGAAAGTAATGTAGATCCAAATTATGTTGTTGGTCCTGGAGATGAAATAATAATTATGTTATGGGGTGAAACTGAATTAAATGAATCATTTTTGGTTTCTAGAGATGGCTATTTATTTATTCCAAATGTTGGCCAAGTTTTTGTTAATGGTTTAAATTTGAAAAAGCTTGAATCTAAATTATTTAAATTATTAAAAAAGGTATACTCTAGTTTAGATTCAAATAATGGACAAGTTTCAACATATCTCGATGTTAGTTTAGGCTCATTAGTTCTAAGGCCCTTAAGAATATTTGCTCTGGGTGAGATTGCCCAGCCTGGTGCTTATTCTGTTAAATCTTCTACTAGCTTATTTACTTCCCTATACTACTTTAATGGTCCGACTACAGAAGGATCATTGCGAACAATTAAATTAATAAGAAACGAAAGCGAAATTGAATTAATTGACTTTTATGATTTTTTATTAACAGGAAAAAAGATAGATGATATACAGCTTCAGAGAGATGATGTTGTTTTTATACCACCGAGAGGAAAAACTGTCACTATTGAAGGTGAAATAAATCGTCCTGCAATATATGAATTAAAAGATAACGAAGGCCTAAAATCGTTGGTCAATATTGCTGGGGGTCTTAAAACCACTACTTATATTGAAAGAGCGCAAATTGATAGGGTAGTATCACCCATTGATAGAAAAAAAGTAGGTATGGATAGAACGATAATTGATATTGACCTTAATGACGTTATCAGTTCTGAAAAAGATTTTTCATTACTCGATGGAGATAAAA
>MDSZ01227696.1_pt1 | contig 12969 bp, 7 predicted proteins | sample 811201 | NCBI WGS metagenome assembly MDSZ01 (sample SAMN05326647, study PRJNA326480) | marine metagenome | isolation source: seawater | place: Indian Ocean: North | collected 2010
ATTACCGCCGCCGCCATCTTCGATGGACACGATGCGGCGATAGGCATCTTCAGAAGAATCCTACAGAGTCAGGGTTGCGAGGTTATTCACCTTGGCCATGACAGGGGTGCAGATGAGGTAGCCAGAGCGGCAATACAGGAGGATGCTCATGCGGTTGCAATCACCTCTTACCAAGGTGGGGCAGTTGAGATGTTCACCCATACTAAGCAGATTCTGGACGAGGCAGGTTTCGAACACGTTTTCCTATTCGGAGGAGGGGGAGGGACAATTCTCCCCAAAGAGATAGACCATCTCGGAAAGGAAGGCATAGCAAAAATTTACTCTCCAGACGATGGAAGGGACATGGGTCTAGTTGGAATGGTACAGGATGCTATGAAGAATGCTAGTACAATCGACCTGTTGGACAGGAAAAGACTCGACTCGATAGGCACTAGAGTAACGGCTGAAGACCATGGCAAGGTTTCCACCCTCCTCACCATGGCCGAAAACAGTCCTTCGGAAGTTTTCTCCGAGGCCCTGGAACTCGCAAGGTCAAGAGATCCAGATGATGTGTGCCCAGTTGTTGGAGTGACTGGAACCGGAGGGGCAGGCAAGTCAAGCCTAATGGATGAGGTGATGCTGCGAATCCGTCGAGACAATCCGGGCGCAAAGGTCGCTTTGCTTGCAACCGATCCAACCAGAAAGAAGACCGGAGGGGCACTTCTGGGGGACAGAATACGAATGAACTCACTGACCGATGAGAACCTGTTTATGCGCTCTTTCGCAAGTAGAGAAAGCGGTCGTGAGATTGCAGACTGCGTGGATAGAGCCATCGATGTCTGCAAAGCGGTCGGTTTCGATATAGTGATAGTTGAAACCAGCGGAATAGGTCAGGGTAATGATGCAATTACAGAGGTCGCCGACTCTTCCATATACGTAACAACCAGGGAGTATGGCGCGCCAAGTCAACTAGAGAAGCTAGCAGCCCTTGACTTTGCCGACATCGTGGTTCTAAACAAGTTTGACAGACCCGGAGCAGAGGATGCACTGAAGGAGATAAGGAAGCAGCTCCAGAGAAATAGGGAGGCGTTCGACGAGGACCCAGATTCAATGCCCGTGGTCCCCACTATTGCAAGTCAGTTTGCAGATGCAGGAGTAGACAGACTTTGGCAGATGATGGCAGCGCATCTGAACCAGAAATTCGGAACCGAGTTCTCTGCGACCGAGCCGATCATGGGTGAAGACGGGCTCCCAAGCAGAGAATCCCCAATCCCAAAAGAGCGGCAAGGGTATCTGGCAGAGGTTGCATCAGCAGTTAGAGGATATCATGAGAGGTCAGAAGAGGTTGCTCGTTTAGTGAGACTCGTCCAACAGATCGAAGCTACTGCCGACCAGATGCTCAATTCTGGAAAGGATCAGGCCTACAAGGACCTCATGGAGGAGGCCAGTTCCGTAAGGAGTAAGGTCCCCGAATCGGCATGGAAGGACTTAGACAATCTAGACTCCATGGTCAAATCATATCGTTCCGGGCAAGCTAGCTACATAGTTAGGGGGAATGAGATTCCCGTAAAAACCACTCATGAGACCATCTCCGGGACCCGTGTTCCAAGGGTCGCACTACCTAATTCCGAAGACTGGGGCGACAAGCTTCTGTGGGTTAGGAAGGAGAATGCTCCGGGAAACTTCCCCTTCACAGGAGGGGTCTTCCCTTTCAGGAGGGAAGACGAACTACCAGTCAGGATGTTCGCAGGAGAAGGAAGCGCCGAGAGAACCAACAAACGCTATCATTTCTTATCTAATGACCAGCCCTTCAATCGCCTTTCTGTCGCCTTCGATTCCCCCAGCCTTTACGGAAACGACCCCCAGGAGAGGTTAGACATTTTCGGCAAGGTCTGCGAGTCCGGAGTCAGCATCAGTACTGTGGAAGAAATGGAACTACTTTTCGAGGGATTCGACCTTTGCGATCCAACCACTTCTGTCAGTATGACAATCAATGGGAACTATTGGTGGCATCTAGCAGCCTTCTTTAATGTCGCGATCAGGCAGCAGAGGAGGAAGTTCGTAGAGGAGAAAGGAAGGGAACCGAACGAGAAGGAGCAAGCTGAGATTCGAACTTATACACTCAACACGGTAAGAGGAACTGTTCAAGCAGATCAGCTCAAGGAGGCTATGGGTCAGAACACTCTGGTTTTCAATCTGGATACGGCTCTAAGGATGATGAGCGACGTGGCAGAGTTCTACGTTAACAACGACGTTCGCAACCATTACTTCGTGAGCATCAGCGGGTATCACATTGACGAGGCTGGAGCCAATCCGATCACCCAAGCCGCCCTGACTCTTTCCAATGGGCTGACTTACGTCGAGCTGTTCAAGGCGAGGGGCCTTGATCCTGACAAGTTTCTACGAAACTTCTCTTGGTTCTTCTCAAACGGCATGGATCCCGAATATGCGGTAATAGGCAGAGTCTCAAGAAGGATTTGGGCCATTGCAATGAGGGATTTGTACGGCGTCGGAGAGAGGGGCCAGAAGCTGAAGTATCACATTCAGAGCAGCGGGCGCTCCTTGCATTCACAGGAGTTCACATGGAACGACTACCGGACCACTCTACAGGCACTTTACGCATTGGCAGACAACGCTAACAGTCTGCATACCAACAGCAGAGACGAGGCATTTGGCACCCCTACTGAGGACACGGTAAGAGATGCCGTGGCGATACAACTGATCTTAGCAAAGGAGTACGGATGGCTAAGGAACGAAAACCCTCTGCAGGGATCCTTCGTCGCGGAACAACTAACCAATGAGGTCGAGAGCAAGATCCTAGGAATTTTCGAGGAGATGCACAGCAGAGGAGGGGTTCTCGGAGCCTTGGAGGTCAATTACCAGAGGAACCGAATTCAGGATGAGGGCATGGTATACGAGCATCGCAAGCATACGGGAGAGACCCCCATTGTAGGTGTCAACACCTTCACTGACCCAGATTCCTCAACACCTTCTGCAGATGAATTCGATATCGAAGTCACTAGATCCGATCATTCAGAGAAGATGATGGTGATACAGAGGAATGAGGAATTCAGGAGCGCACATTCCGTAGATGCCGAGATTGGACTTCAGAAACTCAAACAAGTTGCTAGGGAAGGTGGTAACCTGTTCGAGGTAATGATGGAGATTGTCGAACATTGCTCGGTTGGACAAGTCACTCAAGCTCTGTTCGAGAGTGGTGGAAAGTTCAGAAGAAATATGTGACTTCTTTCCTATCCTCGGCTTTTCCTCGCAACCCCTCTAATCGTAACCGTAATTGTACTACTTCCTCAATGTTCTTAACCCCAAATGGAACGACTGGCGTTGTTGTCGGGGATTTATTTTTCGATAACCGAGGTGAAGGGATGCATCTAGTTAGAATTGAGGTAGAGAACTTCAAGTCGTTCGGAGGGGAAACTTCTATCCCTTTCGAAGAAGGATTTACTGCAATCACCGGTCCGAATGGAAGTGGTAAATCTAACTGCGGTGATGCAATTGGATTTGTTCTAGGCCCCAAATCCACAAGATCGCTGAGAGCCTCCAATGTCTCAGAACTCATATTCAATGGGGGCAAGTCAGGAAATCCGGCAAAGCATATGTCAGCCACACTTGTTTTCAGCAACAAACCAGAGATTGGTGGTCGTAGAAGACTCAGGACGGATTCCGACGAGGTATCCTTCACCAGATCCGTCCGCCTGAACAGGAAAGGCGACCCAATCTCCTCTTTCAAGATCAACGGAAATCCATCATCAGCCACTGAGATGAGAAGGATCCTGTCAGAGGCAGGCCTCAGGGGGGATGGGTACAACATTGTACTCCAGGGTGATGTGACAAACCTAGCTACAATGACGCCTCACAAAAGGAGAGGTGTATTGGAACAGGTCGCCGGGGTGACCGCATATGACGACGAGATTAGGAAAGCAAATACACAGAGGAAGCATGTAGAATCCAGCATCGAAACCATCGACATTTTCGAGGCCGACCAGAAGAATAGGCTTAAGGAGTTGGAGAAGGAAAGAGAACAGGCTCTAAAGTTCAGGCAGCTCAAGGAGGATGTTGATCTGGCCAGATTAACTCTGGAGCAGTCTAGGCATAGGAACAGGAAGGGCGAGGTTTCACTCCTCCAGGAGGAGAGATCCAACTATGTCGAAAGGGAGAAAGAGCTCTCAGAGGAGATCATGAGCTCTAGCAAGAAGCTAGACGAATTCGACAAGGAACTTGTCAGATTAGCAAATGAGATGGAAGATGTATTGGGGGGGGACTCCAAGGGAATCATCGAAAAGATCAGGAAGCACGAAATTGAGATGGAGACAGCTTCCGATAGGATTGGGGACCACCAGAGGGCTATAGAAGATTCAGAGGAAGAGAAGAAGATCCTTGACAAGGAGGTTGAGGGGGCACAGAAGGCGCGTGATGCTGCCCAGAACAGTATTTCTGAGTTGAGAGAAGCCGTGGAAGAATCCAAGGCAGCACTCAAGAAGGCATCTAGTGACGAGAAAGACGCCAGAAATGCTATTCAGTCAGGTGACAAGCATGGCAGAGATTTGAACAGAGCTCTGGGCAAGGCTACCGAGGCCGAGCAGACAGCCAGCTCCGTATTCTCGCAGGCACAGCTAGAATTCGACAGAGCCGATCAGAGATCCCAAATCGCTTCGGAGAAGTTAGCAGACTTCGAACAGGCGTTTGAGGCAGCTGAGCTGGAGAGAGACGATCATGCTCTGATGGGGGAGGATCTAGAGGAGTGCACACCAGAGGTAAGCAGGGACTCTCTCGCCAACGACCTAATGAGTCTGCAGAAGCAAGAGAAGTCCCTGGTCGAGGACAGGGACAGGGCAGAGTCGAGGCTGAGGGCGACGGAGATGGAACTGGCCAAGGCAAAAGCCCGACAGGAGACCAGATCGAGCGCTCCCGGGTCAGCATTCACTCTAGCAGCACTATCAAAGCTAAGAGAGAGCGGGGAGATTCACGGAATCCTGGGGACCTTGGGGGAGTTGGCCACACCTAAGGACGACTCACACGAGGAAGCCCTCTCATTTGCCTATGGAGGGGGGCTCAGGAGCATAGTAGTAACTTCAGATCACGTGGCTTCCAAGTGTATTGCTTGGCTCAGGAAGAACGGAGGGGGTAGAGCTACATTCCTTCCTCTGAACAAGCTCTCAATCTCTCGTCCGCAGGGACGAACATTACTGGTTGCCAGGAATCAAGGCGTAGTTGGATTCGTTCATGATTTACTTGACTACGATCCAAGCGTGGAGACGGCCGTAAGGTACGCGGGGAGGAACACCTTGGTGGTAGATTCGATGGAAGTAGCCAGAGAGAACATGGGCGGAGTCAGGATGGTAACCCTTGACGGCTCAGTAATTGAGAGCTCGGGAGCAATGACAGGTGGCTCCGCTTCAAAGAAGGACAGGCCCAGGTTCGATGGTTCAGGAGCAGGCAGCTCCGGTCTGGATAGACTTGAAATGGCCGTCCAAGAAGCAGATCTGATCTTCTCCACCGTGGACGGAGCTCTCAGAGATCTCAGAAGGAGTCAACAGGAGCTCAGAGACAACATACACGGACTTGACAACGACGACCACTCCGTCAAGATCAGGAATTGGAAAGCTGACATGGATCGGTCCGAGAGGGCCGTCGATGAAATTAGGGTAAAGCTGAAGGCAGCTGACAAGGAACTCCAAGAATGCGAGTCTCTGAAGTCTAAGGCATCCTCCATATGCGAGAAAGCCAGAAGCGATCTCGAGATCGCAACCGCTTCAAGAGTCAAAGCCGCCGAGGAGCTACAGAGCCACACTCCAGACCATCTATCGGACATCCTCAGGGACGCTGAGAGGACCAGAACTGAGGCTGAGAGGACTAGGGTAATGTCCGAGGCTTCCATTGAGACCTCGAACCAGCAGCTCAAGCTTCTCTCAGACAGAGTATCCGAACTTCAGAGGCAATCCAAGGTCCAGATCGAATCCGTATCTAGATCCCAAAAGGAAATCATTGAACTTGAGGCGTCGATTAGTAGGTCGGAGAAAGAGCTAGTAGACCTAAGGGCCCAGGCATCTCATTTCGACGAGGAACAAAGACTACTCAGTGACAGGAGGGACGAGATAGTCGAAGAGAGAGCTAGCTTGAGGGCTCACTTGGACGGCACCTCACAGGAGAGGCAGAACATAACCGGAAGACTGGAGGAGCTAGTCATTCAAATCAAGCAGAGGCGTGAGGCACTGGACGAGATTGTCTCGGAACTAGAACAGGCCGGAATCCCGATTCCACCAGAAGACACGCATCTGCCCACAGTCGCCGAGGCGGAGCGGAGCGTGCAGGGGCTCGAGCGCCGCCTCGGCGCTCTAGGAAACGTGAACATGCTAGCCATAGAGCAGTATGACGCCGCAGAGTCTAGAATCTCCGATCTGATTGCCGATGGAAAGCTACTCAGGTCAAGGAAGGAGGAGCTCTCTAGAATTGCCGATCAGCTTGAGATGGAGAGAAAGACCAGGTTGCTGAGTGTCTTCGAGCATGTAAACAGCAACTTCAGCAGAGTCTACGAGATTCTTCAGCCAACCGGCAGAGGCTCATTGAGATTGGAGAACTCCGATAATCCGTTTGAAGGAGGTTTGGAGATGGCTTGCGTTCCACCCGGGAAGAGTCAGAACACAAGGAGGTCAGCTCTGTCCGGGGGGGAGAAGTCCATGGCAGCCCTAGCACTGATTTTTGCTATTCAGGACTACGAACCCAGCCCGTTCTACTACTTTGACGAGGTCGACCAGAATCTCGATCCATTCAACTCAGAGAAGATAGCTGCCCTATGCAGGATGAGGAGCGGAATGGCCCAGTTCATCATGGTGACGCTTAGGAAGGTCAGCCTCACGCTCGCCGATCACCACATCGGAATAACTCACGCAGGCAATGGTTGCAGCCAGAGAATAACGGATTTCGATAGAGCAGCTGCTCTCGATCTGAGTGATGAGATCGAGGCCGAAGAGAAAGCCAGAGCAGCGTCAGAGGCAGAAAAGGAATCCATGCCAGAGCTTCCATCACCCGAGGAGATGCCAAAGACTCCTGATCCCCTTCCAACACCGAGCAGTATCGGAGGACTCGCCGATAGGGCCGGTATCGATATGCCAAAGGAGGGGGAATATCCGAGAGAAAATGGTGATCTCGGAGCCCTAAGAGACAGAGCCGAAGAGGTTTCAGAAGACATAATCGATAAGCAAGAGACAAACGAATCCGAAGTACACGATAATGTTCGGATCACTGTGGAATCCACGGAGGACTAGAAGTGATTTTCGGAGAGCAGATGAGGGAAGACGTCGTCTCCAGACTTCTCGATGGTCAGCCCGATCTGGAGACCAGTAAATTCCTAGACAGGCTGATGGAACTCTCAACGCTGGAGGAAGCCGAGCACCAGTTCCTGATTGATCCCTTCGATAGGTCAGTTGCTTTGGTGTTCCAGATGTTCCAATCCAGCGATCTCGACCCTTGGGACGTCGATTTGTCCGGTTTCATTGAGATGTTCAACAAGAGAATAGGCAGTACGGAGAACATTGACTTGCCTTCATGTGGCAGGCTAATCAGAATGGCCTGGTCAATTCTCCGTGGCCAAGCGTCTTCTCTGATTGAGAGGCAGGAGAAGGCATTGGATTTCGAGGAGGAGGTCGAATGGGAGTTTGACGGGGGTTGGGAGGCAGACTTCGACGATTCCGACTATAATTTCTCTGTTGGTGTGATGACTGGAGCTGCCAACGATGTCCTCCCATCAATCTTCGAAGGTAGGATTCACAGAGAGGAGGGGAGACCAGTTACTCTGGGGGAACTTCTTCTCGGCCTACAGGACGCCAGCCGACTAGCCGAGGAGCAGAGGACTAGAGAAAGGATAGCCAAGGAGAGGAGGGAGGCCCACAAGAAGGCCAGGGAGAGATTCAGCGGAAGCCTACACGTAGAGGACCTGGAAGGAGACTTGAGGAGAACCTGGGGAGCCATCAAATCACGTACATCAAATGACGATTCCGTAAGTCTTGCAGAGGTTGCAGAAGAGCTAAGACAATCTTCCATGGATGTGGGCTTCGAAGGCGAAGAAGCAGATACGGAGTCACAGGTAACTGCCTTCGTATCGACACTCTTTCTTACGAATAGGGGCTACATATCACTGGACCAGGAGGGTGGTCACAACGGCAGGATTGTGCTTGGAGACCTGTGGGGTGAGTCAACGGACTATGACGAACTTACAGAGAGGCTCCACCCGAAGTCAGAGGTAGTGGGTGCGAAAAATGTCTGAGCCGAATCTGAACACTGTACTGGAGGCTATCCTCTTCGGGTCCGGTAGGTCGATGTCTCTCGAGGAACTCTCGGAGATTCTCGGCGAGCCCAAGGGAGTAATCCTGGTCGGGCTAACAGAACTTAGGAAGGCATTCGAAGATAGGGAGGGCTCGGCGCTTCAGCTCACAGACGTATCCGGTAGATGGATCCTGGAGGTAAGGCCCGAACTTTCTTCCTCGCTCCCAGAGACTTTCAGGGCAGATATACCACAACGTCTTCTACCTGCCGCAGCTCTAATCGCTTACCACCAACCAATGGCGCAGTCACAACTGGTTGACATGCTAGGTCAGAGAGCCTACGAACACGTTAGAGACCTATCTGAAAGGGGATTGGTAGATAGGAGGAGAGAGGGATTGACTCGCCGTCTGACTACTACCCGGAGGTTCGCAGAGTACTTCGGTTGTCCCGAAGTAGAGTTCAGGAAAGTTCGCGCTTGGTTTAGACAGGAGGCCAGCAATATGGGCCTTACCAGCGCTGAGCTTGCTGCATCCCTAGCTCCAGACGAGCAGATGACTATTTCCGAGTTCTCCGAGGGAGATCCCCCTGGTCTAGAGGCAGAGGTAGAATCCAATCTCAATGAGTAGCAAATCAACTCATCAATAGCCAATCAGGTAGCTAAGCCGACATAGCTGAATCGTACAAAAGGGCCAATTCTATCAAGACCAGAATTGGACCACCCACTAGGAATAGAGAGATTGGATCGGGAGGGGAAATAAGTGCCCCAAGGAAAAGGGCAGAGAACCAAATTACTGACCTATTTTCCGTAATCAGAGACCTGTCTATAGCATCTGTCCTGAGGAGTGCAATCACTAGTAGTGGTACTTGAAAACCAATCACCGAAGAGAAGTAAAGTCCAGTGATGAAACCCACCCACTTCTGCAGTTGCCAGGTAGAATTTAGCCCAGAGGCCGCTGAATCTTCGGCTAGGTATTCAAGAAGGAACGGGATTAGAATTTCGTGAGCGTAGGTTAGTCCCAATGCCCCCATGAAGATCACGAAGAGAATACCTGACAACCCCCCAGTCACGCTGAACCTAACAGTGCCCGATTTGATGTATTCAGAGGAACTCCTCAGTCCCACCAAAGATAGATCCACCGTTATCACCGCCAATGTTAGAATAATTGCGATTTGTGAGGCTATTCTCAGCTGAAGGAGAATTACCTCCATGGGCTGGAGGATTATTACTTGCACTCCATCGGGAACATAACCGTCAGCCTCCAACAACCAATCAATGATCATCCCGGCCAAAGGGAAACCGATTACGAGGCTTACTGAGAATACGCCCAAGTACAGCTTCCTGCGAACATCAAGATGTCCCAGAATATGCCTTCCAATATCGGAATCCAAAGTTGCCGGCAGACCTCCTTCCATGGCCTAGGGAGGGCATCGTATTGGTGAATACATCGCAAGAGAGCTAAGCCTTCCTCAGAATAATTGTTAACAGGTCATCGTCCTTTAGTAGATGATCCAGACCTACTCTTTGCCAGTCGAATTTGGCACTTGGTCCCTTGACCCTTGCGTATCTGAACTTCCTTAGGAAATCCCGGTGCAACTTGACGCAGACGTCTCTCACAGTCGACGTGTCCTTTACGATAAGTGGCTCTACCAAATCCGCCTCCTGGCCCTGGGGCTTCAGGAAAATGGACATGAAACCTAGATTGTCAAAAATGAAATCCTTCATCTCCTCAATGCCAGCCCCAGTTTTGGCAGAGACATTCAGTATGGGCCAACCATTGGGTAGCATGCTATGGGCATTGCTCAAGTCATCCTGAGTAGCTAGATCAATCTTGTTCACGACCACAACCGATCTGCTGTACACTCTATTCCCGGCCAAAGTATCTACGATATGATCGTCTGTAACATCTGTCCTCAGAGTCACAGTAGCCGAAACAATCCCAAAACTCCTAACTATCGCCTGGATCTCTTCATCAGTTAGATTTGTTTGCTCCACAGTTGAGCGAACCTCAATCCCACCTCTCCGAGTTCTGGAGATGAAAACCTGCGGTGGCCGCTGGTTGAGCCTCATTCCCGACTTCCATAGCTCATCATCCAAGACTTTGAAATGCGACTTCTGGAATGGATCAATAACATATAGGACCATGTCCGAGCCTCTGATGACGTTTAGGATCTCCTTCCCTCTTCCCTTTCCTTCCGAGGCACCCTTGATCAATCCGGGAAGGTCTAGAATCTGGATATTCGCACCTCTATGTTCCATTACTCCCGGGATACATGTAAGGGTCGTGAATTCGAAATTACCTGCCTCAGACTCCACTTCTGTTAGTTGCGAAATCAGACTTGATTTACCCACACTGGGGAAGCCTACCAGGGCAACAGAAGCATCTCCAGACTTTTTCACCTCGAAACCCTTTGCACCACCACTTGATCGTGAGTGGGCCTGTGCCTTCTCTTTCTTCTGCCTCAGTGCGGCTATTTTTGCCTTTAGCTTTCCAATGTGCCCCTGAGTTGCCTTGTTGTACTTGGTCTTAGAAATCTCATCCTCTAGGGACTTAATCTGCTCTTCAATCGTGGCCATCGCTAGCTTCCCTCTGCTTGCACTAGTCGATGGCCCAGCCCCACATTCTTGAATTCGGTGGCAATAAACCACCTGATTCCTTCGAGCGAGGGTATTTGGCCACTTGCCGATATTGAGTTACATGGCCGATGTGATTCTTCATCTAGTGGACCGTGCTTCGTTCAACAGATTCCTTCTTATGCCGATAGGAGAAATTTCCTTCGGAATGGAGAGATGTCTTCTTAGAGACTACAGGCCAGATCATGATTCACGCTTCCACAGAGAATTCGAAGTGGACTTGGAGGGAGAGATATTGGAACTAATCGATGCCTCGGAAGATCTATCCGATGACGAGAGTCTAGGAGAAATTGGCTCAGAGTCGGCAACTGAGTTGGGGGTACTGATAGCCAAGTGGTGTTCCTCGGCTCAGTGGTCCTGCTGGGAGGCAAGACTATTCCTGTATGTGGAGCCAATCCTGGACAGGAATATTGCAGGATCCGACGAATTCCTGATGCCTAGAATTTGGAAAGACCTCGCAGAAGCCCTCTCGAGGACTGACAAGTCGTCATTTTCAGAGTCGGTCGTAATAGACTGGATGTCAAGAAGGGAGGATATGGGTGAGACCCTAGATCCATCCGAGGATCCTAGAATCCTGCCAACTATGGAGTCGCATCGTTCCTTGAGTGAGTCACTATTTTCAATTATCGAACAGTGTAGAAGATCAGATTCGGAACTCCTAATTGGAAGGGAATTTCTTGAGGGGGGTATGTGGAGCCTTGGAGGCAGAGCTCTCTCGGAGATAATGGGGGTGTCTAACTGACAGACCTTCCGATTGAACCACTTCCGCCCGAAACCCCCTTGGGTCCCGGAGTAGTTGTCCTCGGCAGGTTCCAACCGGTTCATCGAGGTCACGCACTGATGATGGAGGCCGCCGAGGAATGGCGTAGGGAAAACTCCCCGGAACTTCAGCTTATTATAGCGATTGGATCGGCCAATCGGCCCGAGTCTATTAGGAATCCTTGGTCGTCAAATGAGAGACGATCAATGCTTGAAAGATGGCTTCTATCAGAGGGAATATCTGCAGAAATAATCGAGATTCCAGATATCGAAGACCCTCCAAAATGGGTCCCTCATTCAGAGAGATACCATGGCTCGGCAGGAGTATTTTTCACCACTGATCCAGAATCGGCTGAACTCTACGAGTCCTTTGGTTGGCAGGTTGTACTGTCCGATCTGAAGAATCGAGAGTCATTCGAAGGGTGGAGAGTCAGGGCCACAGCGCGTATGATGTCCACCATCAAGGACGAGGATGCAGTCAGATCAGTTCTGGGAACCTCGATCCCGGAAGAGGTGGTTTCTCACCTTCTTGAGAATGACATGATCAGGAGACTAGCATTCCTGGGCGAGGGCGGGGAACCAGTCGGCTAGACGTCGAAATCATCGAACTCATCGAACTCCTCCTCGCTGAGCTCCTCCTCGAGCTCCTCGTTCGCTTCCTCGAACTCATCGAACTCCTCCTCGCTGATCTCCTCTGCTGGCCCTGCTTCTACCTCGAGCTCCTCGTTCGCTTCCTCGAACTCATCGAACTCCTCCTCGCTGACCTCTTCCACCGGATCTACTAACGGGCTTGCATCATCGTCGGAGCCTTCGATAATCTCAAGCTCCTCTTCACTCAACTCCCCCAGATCTAGCTCCTCGTCATCCACCTCGATATCTAGCTCGGCAATCTCCTCGAGCCCTTCCAAACCATCTAGCTCCTCGTCATCCACCTCGATATCTAGCTCGGCAATCTCCTCGAGCCCTTCCAAACCATCTAGCTCCTCCTCGCCCACTTGAGAATCCTCTACGTTGCCAAGTCTGGCCTTGTACTTCGCTAGATTCTCGTCATCTTCTTCTAGCCTAGTGATCAACTCAGCTTTTACTCCGCTAACTGCCAAATCTCGCTCCTGTAGTTGTTCTTTGAGCTCTGGGACAGTCATAGCCGCGTAGTCTACCGGCTCAATCTCCTCCGGCTCAATCTCCTCCGGCTCAGCATATTCATCGGACCCATCTTCATCATCGGGCCCTTCGTTCATCATGGCCTCAAACTCAGCCTCTTGCCTCCTCTTGTATGATCGAAACCCTACCACTGAACCGATTAATAGTGCAATAATGAC
>MDSZ01041786.1_pt1 | contig 12967 bp, 13 predicted proteins | sample 811201 | NCBI WGS metagenome assembly MDSZ01 (sample SAMN05326647, study PRJNA326480) | marine metagenome | isolation source: seawater | place: Indian Ocean: North | collected 2010
ATTTTAAGAACAAATACAATTAATTTACTTGAGCCCCGTTCTGAATTTTTTTGTCTGGCTGTAAAAGTAAAACATTTGAATTATTATCATCAACGCCCATCACTAATACCTCAGAAGTAAACTTACCTATTTTTTTATTTCCTAAATTAACTGCAGCTATTATCTGCATACCATTTAATTCATCTATTTTATAATTTTCAGTAATTTGTGCACTTGACCATTTTTTACCATATGAGCCAAAATTTATATATAATTTGTATGCTAATTTTTTTGCTTCTGGAAAATTTTCAGCTTTTTCAATTGTTCCAACTAAAAGTTTTAATTTATTAAATTCACCAATATTAATTTTTTCTCTGCTCATTTTATTTTGGTAAACCCCATAATAATTCTGCATGATTATTGTATATTGTTATTAATGAATCAAATTCACTTTGATTTATATTATGTCCTACAAATCTTTTATGATCTGATTGATATTCTCCCATTACATACCATTGACCTGTAATTAATAGCTCGTCTAATCTATAATTTGCTATTGGATCTTGTCCATTAGTTCCTGTTGTTGGACCATACATTGAGATTTTATTTACAATTCCATCATTTTCAAACCATGTTGAATCTGTTTCGGATCCATCTGAAAAATACGCTTTTTTCATACCCATAAGCCTTGCATTTGCTCTAATTATATATGACATAGATTTATCGGGGATATATCTACCAGACGTCGAGTCAAGCACTGTATTGCTGGTAACATATGAAAAATAATATATATCTGAATTAGCTGTACATAATGTATTTAAATCCCTAGCCCCTTGTACACTGAGATCCCAGGAAATAATATTTTTTGTACCCCATGCAGGATGTCCTTGTAAACGTTTAAAATACTTGCCCCATGATTCTTTTGAGTTTTTACTAAAGTTCCATTGTTCCAAATCAAAACTATAAAAAGAATTACCTGTTACAGCGGCAACTGCAATAAAATCCTGTAAAAATGGAATACCAGATGTGACAATATCAGAAAGCGTTGTGCCATTATGAGGTGAGGATATACCTGTAATTGATTTAATCCAATTATTATGAACATTACCTAAGAGGTCACTTTGCTCTTTAACATTGTTTTCATCAACTATGCTCGTACGCAATAAATAATCTAACATTCTAATTGTTTGACCACCAGTACTATGACCAATTAGATGAACAGGGTTCTTATCATCCCATTTAGGATACAAGCCCGCATAGACTTTCCCTATTGGTTTTTGAATTAATCCAAATTGTTTGGAATGTTTTTTCCCATAATCTACCTGACCACCTTTTATTTGATAAAATAACTCTATCGCCCTATCCCAATTTGAAGAAACAGGACCTACATTTGACGTATATACTTCAAACCCATTCTTTTTTAACTCGTTTTCAATATCATTTTTTCCACCCCAATACCTATAAGAACCCATTTCATCTCGCCCCCAACCCATAAATCCATGTACAAGTATAATTGGATGTTTATTTTGCCCAAAATTTTTTGATACCATTAAAATACAAAAAAATATTAAATAAAAAAGATCTCTAAATTTCATAAAAACAAATTGAAAATTATTCGTAGTACCAACCAAACAATATCATCATTTCATCTGTTGATAAAAATCCAAATGTAACAGCTCTATCTAATGGATTATCATAAGTTGCTATCATTTCTAAGCCTTCTCCAGCATTTAGTTTAATAGGCGGATCATAACTCATAATTGGAGGATGTTGCCAGTCATCGGTCCAATAAACTAATTCGCCATTACGATTTCCACCTTTTATAATTACAGAGAATTCTGTCATTTTTTCATGAGCATGCGAAAATAATTGTCCAATATAAATAGGTTTATTAGTATAAAATGATTTATTCAATTTCGTGATTTTTTTAGCTGGTAGAAAAATATCCTGTTTACTCCAATTTATTATTTTTGCTTCATGCATCACTTCAGATTTATCTATAGTATGTATATTCGTATAAACCTCACCAACCATTATGGTATCAGTACGATTTACATAATGTGAATTTTGATCAAGACCAAAATTAGAATCCAATCTAAAGGCAACTCCCGGTGGTAGCTTATAATCCATTCTTGGCCATTGGGTTCCATTAAAAAATTCATGATATTGCATCGATCTTAGTGTTTCAATATTATATTGTCCATTTTCATATCTAAGCTCGCGCGCTACATCAAATTCCGGAAGGTTAGATTGGTTTATGTTTTTTATAAATGAATATAAAATAAAATGATGGCTACCAGGCCTCATCTCAATTTGAATTCTATTAGCATATATATCTTCAGAAATATCTAAATTGGTATATTGAAAAAATTCTCTTTCAAAATTTGGCAGAACCTCAAATGGTTTTAAATGTAATTGAATTCCCTTTTCTGGAGGCTTAAGTGGAACAAATTCTGGTGGTGAATATTTATTCGAATCAAGCAATAACTTTTCATCAGCGACGACTCCTTCTTCTGGAGCTCCAGCTTCTATCCATGCACGAACAAATTGTAATTGGCCATCTGTTAAGAAGTTTTGCCCAGGTGGCATCATTTGTCCATATTCGGGATGATCACTTAAAAAATGCTCCCTGTCGTAAGCATTGATTTTTTCCCACAAATAACTTTTGCTTAAGCCCTTCATACCACCTTCATTGCTAACAATAACTAAGCCATCATTTTTTGCTGCTATATTTTTTGGAGATACCCCTACTAGTTTACTATAGGAATCGTTTCCACTTAAATCTAAACCTGATTGCTTTGTCATTGCAGAACCAGAAACATGACAATTTATACAACTTGTTTTTAAGATTTTTTCTTGAATAGTCCCCCAGGTAGATTCTGGTACTTTCTCTATATCAGCACAACCCCAAAAAACAAACAAAATAATAAGTAATCTTAGATAATTCTTCATTCGTTAGTTTTAATTTAGGTTATAAAATTAACTGAAGTACAATTATAATTAAATAAAAAGTATTATAAGAACATAGAGGCCATCCATGAATTAAATGGCCCCTATAAAAAGAATTTCTTTTAGCTCAAAGTACCAACAATATGATTGATTATTCTATATGGATCAGCATTTGAAGCAGGGCGACGGTCCTCTAAATATCCATTCCAATTATGTTCAACAGTATGGATTGGAATTCGGATACTTGCCCCACGATCGCTTATACCATATGAGAATTTATCAATGCTTTGAGTTTCATGAAGTCCAGTAAGACGCATGTCATTATCTGAGCCATAAGATATAATCGCATCATCATGAACTTCACCTAATTTTTCACATAATGACGTATATAGGCTTTCACTACCATTAGTTCGCATTTCATCATTAGAAAAATTTGTGTGCATTCCTGACCCATTCCAGTCACCTGTTTTAGGTTTGGGATGGATATTTACGCCTACCCCAAAATCTTCTGCAATTTTATATAATAAGTATCTACTAACCCATAAATCATCAGCCGCTTTAATACCTTTCCCAAAACATTGATATTCCCACTGACCAAGAGCAACTTCAGCATTTGTTCCAGTTAACTCAATCCCAGCTTCAAGACAAGCCTCTAAATGCAATTCGGAGATTTCCCTACCTTCAACATTTGAAGCACCTACACCACAATAATAATCTCCTTGTGGTCTAGGGGTACCATTTTCCCATCCTAGGGGTTCTCCTTTTTCATCAGTAAAAAAATATTCTTGTTCAAATCCAAACCACCACTCATCAGTTACTATTTTTGCTGCTGCTGCCCTCATATTTGACACATGTGTCTCATGTTCACCGGTTTGGACTTCACACATAACTAGACTATCTGCAAATAATGGTCCATCATATGTTTGGACTGGCAATAATAAACAATCGGAGCTCCCACCTTCCGCCTGTTGAGTAGAAGACCCATCGAATGACCAATCTGGGGGTGTCTCATCTTTTGTTACTTTTATTTTACTGCGAAGTGATGGTTCTGGTTTATAGCCATCTAGCCATATATATTCTAGCACCTTCATGTCTGACATTAATAGTTCTCCTTAAAAAATAATTTGTTCTTTCACGTTTTAAACTAATCTATAAATAAGTTATTCATTATAAGATTAAATCCTATATTCATAAATAATTACAGTTAAAATGAATTCGATATTAATATATTTTTATAATTAAATGAAAATAAATAAATATTTTAAGATATATTACTTAATTCCTTTAATATATTAAGGTCAATTGCTGTCTCTTCTTTGTAAGTTGACAGAACAACGTTTGATTGCGTCCGTGATACCCCTGGCCAATTTTGTATTTCGTATAATAAATCTTCTAAAGCTTGGGAATTTTTTGCCCTAACTTTTAAAATATGCGAACCTCCACCTGTTATCGAATGGCACTCCATTACAGCCAGACAATTGTTTGCTTTATCAACAAATTTATCATAGTGATCTGAATGCGCACTAACAATAAAAACATAAGCTGTTAAATCAAGCCCGGACTTTTTATGGTTTAGAATCGCTACAAATTTCTCAATAATTCCTTTATCAGTTAATTTTTTTATTCTTTCACCAACTGCAGGAACTGATAAATTTACATATTTTGCAATATCGCTGGCCGTAGATCGACCATTTATTTGAATGAGTTGGAGGATTTGAATATCAATATTGTCAATCATAATTAATAAATTTAATTAATTCGATTATATAATTAATATGTTTAATTATTAAATACTAATAATATTAAAATAATTAATTTTTTTATTATATAATAAAAATCAAAATTTTGATGAGAAACCTATACCAAATATATAGCCTCCCGGACCATATGAATAGCTTCCTATATCTATAATTATTTCATCCATCTCATAAGCCAAACCTATACCTAGGTCTGAAAAGATATTACTAAATATTGAGCTATCTATTTTTTGATTATATCTATTAGAAGATGTTCCAGCTTTTAAAATTATATTATTTTCAAATTTTATTATTCCTGATATTTTAGAAATATTTTCAACTCCCATAGATATATAATCATATTCCATCTCTATTCTTGTAGAAGGTATATATCCAGCAAGAGAAAACACTCTACTGATTGGCAGATTCTCTTTGGTGCTGGTATAAGAACTAAAAACCTTACCATAATTTTGAAAAGTTAAACCAATTTTAACTGTTTGTGATTTAAATACAATTCCTGGAGAGATTGTAATTGCTCTAGCATTAAATGATTGTATCTGACTTAAAAACAATCCTGTATTTACTCCGATAAACAATTTATTATTCATAGTTGGTTTTGCATAACCTACCTGAAAGTGTAAATCCCCAGCCGTATAATCACCGGTTTTTTGATTATTATAATCTCGCTCAGAAAATACTCCATAACTTGTACGACTGATTTTAAACCCAACATAGTGTTTATTAATGATTGTGTTTGCTATTAATGATTGACTATTTATACCAGCTGGATATTTTATATAATCAACATTAAAAACCCTATTTGAATCAGCTATCATCGCTGGATTTCTTAAATCATTTCTAAAAGATGAAAGATAACCACCACCTGCAAAACTAACTGAATTGACCTGAAACCAATTATTAATTCCATTAAATGATGATTGAGATAAAGCGACTGATGAAATAAAAATAAAAATTATTCTGATTTTATTTTTCATAATAATGACACAGGGTTTACATCCACAATTAATCTTGTTTTATTATTTAAAAATCTATTTTGTTTATTTTTTAAATGTGCCTTATAAAATTTATGAAGCCTCATTCCTGTAGGATCAGATTTCTTTTTTGATTTTAAAACAATTTGCATTCTATATTGGTCTTTTAATTTTTCTCTATAGCAAAATGACGGTCCAAGCTTTTGAATTCCTCTTGGAATATTTTTAAATCCATCATTAAAAATTTTCATCGACGATTCGAGCTGTTTTCTATTCTGCCCTCTAATTTCCAATCTAACCATCCAACTATATGGTGGATAATCCAATGATTTCCTTTCCTCCAAAATAATTTTATAATATTCTTCAAGTTCAAGATTCGCTGCTGCTTGAATTACAGGATTATCTATATTGTATGACTGTACAACTACCTCACCAGCGATTTTGCCACGACCGGATCTGCCTGCTGCTTGATAAATTAATTGAAAAACTTTTTCACTAGATCTAAAATCTGGCAAATACAGACCTGTATCAGCATTAATTATTCCTACAAGAGTTACATTTTCAAAATCTAGACCTTTCGCTATCATTTGTGTCCCTAATAAAATATCAATTTCCCCTTTTGAGAAATTTTGAAGAGTATCAGTAACTGATTTCCTAGATTTTGCTACATCAGTATCTAACCGTGCAATATTTGCATTTGAGAATTTCTCAATCAATAAATCTTCAACCTTTTGTGTACCAGTGCCACTCAGTTCAATATTATAACTAGAACACTTATTACATTTTTTTGGAATAGATTCATTAATGTAATTACAAAAGTGACATTGTAGAAAACTACCATACTTGTGATAGGTTAATGCAATTTTACAATGTGGGCATAAATATATTTCACCACAATCATAACATTTTATTATAGGTGAAAACCCACGTCGATTATGTAATAAAATAGTTTGCTCATTTTTTAATAATCGTTTTTCTATTTTTTTAATTAATAATTTTGAAAATAGTTCACCATAATTTTCGTTTTCTTTAGATTCATTAATCATATCAACAATATGAATTTTAGGATAGGCTGCTCCTGCAACTCGTTCAGGTAGATAAAGATAATTAAATTTTTTAGTAATATAGTTATAATACGATTCTAAACTAGGAGTTGCGCTGCATAACAGTACGGTTGAATTATTTATTTTTCCTCTCATTAAAGCAACATCTCTAGCGTGATATCTTGGTTCTGGTGAATCTTGTTTATATGAATTTTCTTGTTCTTCATCAACAATAATTAATCCAACATTATTAAGTGGAGAAAAAATAGCTGAACGTGCCCCTATTACAATTTTGTATTCCTGTGAACAAATTTTCTTCCATGTCCATAATCGGGCAGACTTAGTTAATCTAGAATGCCATAGAGCAACTGAATCTTTAAAAATAGCTTTAAATCGACCTGCAATCTGAGGTGTTAAAGCAATTTCAGGTAATAATATTAAAACTGTTTTATTTTGGCTGATAGCATGTCGAGCTGCTTCAATATATATTTCTGTTTTTCCACTACCAGTGATTCCATGTAGTAGAAAAGGACTAAACTTATTTTTATCTATTGATGAGCAAACATTATTTATTGCTGACTTTTGATAGTTGGTATATTTGATTTTTTTATCAATTGATTTCAACATTATTCCATCAAGATCTGGAACAATTTCCTTTTCAATTAATTTTACATAACCTTTTTCAAATAACTTTCTACACACATTGGTTGGGCTTGAACATAATTCAGCTAAAGATTGGACTGGCACCATTGATTTTTTTGATTTAAGATAATTATAAATTAAAATTTGTGCTTTAGCTCGATTTAATGATATTTTGTTTTTATTGACAGCTTGAACATATAATTGGGTTTTTAATTTATATTTTGTTGAAAAACTTTCAGGTAAAACTGCTTTTGCAACAACCCCAATCGGAGTATTATAATATCCTGATAACCACTTAATCAGTCCCCAAAGATCTTTGTTTAGAACTGGTTTATCATCAACTAATGATTTAATTGATCGTAATTGGCCTTTAAAATCTATTTTAGGTTTTATATCAACTACTATGCCCTGGACAACCCTTGAACCAAGTGGAGCTTTAACACGCATTCCAATCTTTAATTTATTCTTTATTTTAATTGGAATTTTATATGAAAATATCTGATAACTTGATATTGGGAATGATATATCAGCAAACATATTCAATAATTATTTTGAAGATTAATTATAGAATCTACAGAAAATAAAAAGCCCCAATTGAATTAATATCATAAAGGGGCCAATATTTTTATCGATTAATTATTAAGCTTGAATTACATAAACTTTTATCTTTTCACTTAGTCCTTTAGCAATATTTACGTTTACATCGTAAATACCTAATGATTTGATTGGTACCTCAAGCTCGATTGAATTCCGTTCAATTTCAATACCTTTTTCCAATATTGCTTTATGGATATCTTTATTAGTCACAGAACCAAATAGCTTTTCGTCTTCGCCAACTTCGACTTCAATTGTAATCTCAATTTTTTTCAATTGTGATAACAATTCTTCAAAAACTTTAGCTTCTCGATTAGTCCGAGCTTTAATTGCAGCTTTTTTCTCATTTATCATGGCTCTATTGCGTTTTGAAGATCTAACAGCTAAACCGTGAGAAAATAAAAAATTCCTAGCATACCCAGGTTTTACGTTAACTATCTCTCCAGCATTACCAAGAGAAGCAACATCTTCTAATAAAATTATTTCCATTATTTAGACTCCGAGCTAATATTTGTGTATGGCATAAGTGCTATATTACGCGCTCTCTTAACGGCTCTCACCATTTTTCGGTGCATTTTAGAGCTAGTACCAGTGATTCGCCTAGGCATTATTTTGCCCTGGTCTGTAACAAACCGTTTTAAGAGTTTTACATCTTTATAATCAATTTCAGTAATCCCATTTTCTTTAAAATAACAATATTTTTTTCTGCTTTGAAATGCCATTGATTACTCCTTTACCTCTACTTTATCTGTTGACTCTCCTGAGTTCTGATCTTTATTTTTTTTCGGCTCTTTAGTTAAATCATTACTTTCTACAGAATCAACAGCAGCACTTTCTTCTTCAATGTCTTCAGAACTAAAAGCCTCGGGTTTTTCATTTAATAGTATCGTTTGATTTCTAAGAACATTATTGTGCAAAATCATAAATCTGTCATAGTCTTTTAAACTATTAATTTCGGAAGTTTCAAAATGTAAAAGTATAAATGATCCATATTTATGTTTATCAATGTTATATGCTAATCTTTTTTTACCCCAAATATTATGATTTATTATTTTAAATTTTAGATTAGCACATTTTTCCTCAATTTCTTTCATAATCTTATTAATAAGATTTTGTTCATAATTGGGATTAATAATATATAAACTTTCATAATACCTCATAAATAACTCCTAAATTATTATACAATCAATGGTGCAATTACTAATGATACCACAGACATGAGTTTGATTAAAATATTTAGCGACGGGCCAGAAGTGTCTTTAAAAGGATCGCCAACTGTGTCTCCTACAACTGCTGCTTTATGCGCATCTGAGCCTTTACCATGCAAAACCCCATCAACATTTATTCCTTCTTCAATCATTTTTTTTGCATTATCCCAAGCGCCACCAGCATTTGATTGAAAAATAGCCATTAATACACCTGAAACAGTAACCCCGGCAAGCAGACCCCCTAAAGTTTCTGGACCAAAAATAAAGCCAACAGTAACTGGTGATAATATTGCAAGAATACCGGGAAAAACCATTTCTCTAATCGCTGAAGTTGTAGAAATTTCAACACACTTCCCATATTCTGCCTTGCCATCAGCCTCTTCAAACGTTTTTTTATCATCATCAGTCCACTTATCACCGTCTTTATATTTGTTCATTATGGCTAAAGCTTTTGATAATTCAGGTATAGATTTAAATTGTCGTCGAACTTCCTCAATCATTGCCATTGCAGCACGACCAACAGCATTCATTGCCATTGAAGAAAATAGGAAAGGTAACATTCCACCAACAAAAAGACCTGCCATTACCATGGGATTTGAAATATCAATTTTACTGATTCCCGTTTGTACCATATATGCAGAAAAAAGTGCCAGTGCAGTTAACGCTGCAGAACCAATAGCAAATCCTTTACCTATAGCTGCCGTTGTATTTCCTACTGCGTCTAATTTGTCAGTACGTTCACGTACTTCTTTTGGCAGCTCAGCCATTTCCGCTATACCTCCAGCATTATCAGAAATTGGACCATACGCATCTACAGCTAGTTGAATTCCTGTATTAGCTAACATACCCAATGCTGCCATAGCAATTCCATATAATCCAGCAAAATGATATGCTCCCATTATTCCAGCAGCAATAATTAATATAGGAAACGCAGTCGATTGCATTCCAACTCCTAGCCCTGCAATAATATTTGTTGCTGGACCAGTTAATGATTGCCTGGTTATTGAATTAGTTGGACCTGTATTAGTCCCTGTATAATGCTCAGTAATAAGACCTATACCTAATCCAGCTAACAACCCAATTGTGGATGCAAAAAAGACACCCATTCTAGTATATTCTATGTTATTAAGTTGAAATGATGCTGGTAGCAGATTATTTATCAAAAAGTACATAATTGCAACCATAATAGCAGAAGAACCGAATTCACCAATATTTAATGCTCTTTGCGGATCTCCCCCTTCTTTGACTGAAACCATAAATGTACCAAGGATGGATACAATTATACCTGAAGCGGCAATTGTAAGGGGTAAGGTAACAAAATTTATTTCAAAAGAACCTGCAACTAGTATACTTGCTCCTAAAACCATGGACCCAATAATTGAGCCGACGTAAGATTCAAATAAATCAGCACCCATACCTGCAACATCTCCAACATTATCTCCAACATTATCAGCAATTGTGGCGGGATTAAGTGGATGGTCCTCAGGAATACCAGCCTCAACTTTTCCAACTAGGTCCGCACCAACATCAGCTGCTTTTGTATAGATTCCTCCACCTACTCTAGCAAATAATGCAATTGAAGATGCACCTAAAGAAAACCCAGAAATGACTGTAAGAATTCTTCCATAATTTGAATCAAAGTAAGATTGATAAAAAATAAATAATGTGCTAAGTCCTAAAACTCCTAATCCAACAACAGACAAGCCCATAACTGACCCACCAGTAAATGCGATATTTAATGCAGGAGCGAGACCGGTCCTTGCAGCATGAGTAGTTCGATTGTTAGCTTTTGTTGCAACTCGCATACCTATAAAGCCTGCTAAGGCAGAAGCCAAAGCTCCAATAACAAATGATAATGCTACTAAAGAACTGGAGCTATCATTGCCTTGGTTTGCAACCCCAAGCAAAACTGCAACAATAAAAACAAAAACACTTAACACTCTGTATTCCGCTTTCAGAAAAGACATAGCTCCATCTGATATACTAGCGCCAATATTTTGCATTTTTTCTGTACCTTGATCTTGTTTATTAATCCAACTGGTCTTCCAAAATGCAAAGAGAATTGCAAACACTCCAGAGCCAATGACAAGTAATTCAAAAGAAATCATATTTATTTAACCTTTATATTTTTTTAAGCATTATACTGATTCATAGTTTTAGCCATACCGTTAAAAATTATTGATTCTGCAGCATCTGCTGCCTTGACTATCATTTCGTTAGCTAATAACTGATCCTTCTTATTAAAGGATTTTAAAACATATTTTTCTGCCGGACGTAATCTATCATTAGTTGCAATCCCAAATCGAATTCTAGGAAATTGATTATTCCCTAAATGATAAATAACAGATTCCATCCCTCTATGGCACCCATCGCCACCTTTTGGGCGTAAACGAATTTTACCAAGAGGTAAATCAACATCATCAAAAATAATATGTAAATCAGATAAGTTTATTTTCCATTTCTTAATTATATCTTTTACTGCTATCCCGCTTGAATTCATTCCAGTTGATGGTTTAATCAAAAGAATATTTTGTGTTTTATTCTCAACAAAAAAATATTCCCCATTCCCAGGTTTAAAAACTGTTTTCCATCGCCTTGAAAGCTCATCTAAAACCCAAAAACCTGCATTATGTTTTGTATTTTGGTATTTATCACCTGGGTTACCTAAACCAACAAAAGAAATCATAGTTATTTTCTCAGAGCCAAAATTAATCTTGGCTATCACTTTCATTATCTTTTTGAGCTTCGCCTTCTCCCTCTGCCTTTGGAGCCTCACCTTCTCCCTCTGCCTTTGGAGCCTCACCTTCTCCTTCTCCTTCCATATCTTCTTCATCTCCTTCAAGTTCCTCTGGCTCTGGTTCCGCTTCAACTTTTGGTGGGTTACAAGATGCAATTGTAGTTTGTTCAGACGAAACCAATGAAACATCCTCTGGCAAATCAATTTCAGCAGCTGCAATAACACTATTTAATTCTAATCCAGATATATCAACTATTAGACTTTCTGGAACATTGGTTGGAAAACATTCTATATCAATAGAGGTCGCTGCTTGCGTTACAATTCCACCCTCAACAGATCCAGCGGCAACACCTTCCAAAACAATTGGAAGAGAAAAAGTCATTTTTTCTGTTCTTCGAACTCGCATCAAATCTATATGTATGACTTGTTCTGTGATAGGATTGTACTGTGCGTCCTTTATCATAACATATACTGTCTCGTCATTTATTGAAATTTCAAATACATGTTGACCAGTCTGAATCGCTTGATGAAGTACTTTTTGATCAATTATAAAATTTAGATTATCCTGATCTTTATAATAATAATTTACAGGGATTTTTCCATTCCTTCTTAACCCGCGCGCAGAACTACCTCCCATGTTTTTTCTTTCTTCTAATATAAGTTTAAAATAAGATGCCATTTCATTTACCTTTAATTAAAATTCAAATAAAGCACTAACTGATTTCCCTTCAAACACTCTTTTAATTGCTTCCCCAAAAACATTAGCAACAGTTACAATTTCCATATTATCTAATTTTTTTTCATCAGGTATGGATAAGGTATCAGTAACAATAATTTTCCCAATAGCAGATTTTTTTATCCTCTCAATTGCTGGACCAGAAAGTAGTGCATGAGTAGCTATAGCAGTAACACTATTAGCTCCATTCTCTTTAGCAGCATTGGCAGCATTAACAGTTGTCCCAGCTGTATCTATCATATCATCAATAATTAGTACATCTTTACCCTTTAAATCACCAATCAAATGAACTATTTCAGCTTTATTCGGAGCATAACGTCTTTTATCAATCAATGCAAAATGCATTCCTAA
>MDSZ01204647.1_pt1 | contig 12965 bp, 8 predicted proteins | sample 811201 | NCBI WGS metagenome assembly MDSZ01 (sample SAMN05326647, study PRJNA326480) | marine metagenome | isolation source: seawater | place: Indian Ocean: North | collected 2010
CCCACCTTTCGTCACTTTCGTCACTCGGGAAACTTGGACGACGTTTTCCGTGAACGGGTCTTCGTTCCTGCCGCCTCTGCCGCCTCTGCCGCCTCTGCCGCCTCTGCCACCGCCTCTGCCGCCTCTTCTGCCGTCGCCTTCGGCTTGGTCCCCTTCCGACGCTCTGACGATCGACGTCGCCCGTGCGCGACTCGAATTCGCAGACGACGACGAACATTTTGAGGTTTTATCTAAATTCGCGCACGCGATGTGCACGCGCGCGGTTAAGGAACTCGCGGTCAAAGAAAGCATGACGATGGATTAATTTCGAGCGATGCAAATACTCTCGCGCGAAACGAAAAGGTCGGACGTGCGCGCGCGACTTCGCGAGGCGTGCGTTTTGTACGCAAAAGAGGTTTCAATAAGTGGCTTTTGTCGGCGGAAGGATAAAATCTAACCAAAGAGAGAGGTTTTTATGTTTAGGGTTACACGTGTGTTGTGAAAGAGGACCTTGGTCTATTTTTAACACGTTTCTTCTTCTTCTCCTCGAGCCGACGACGACGCGCGTATCTCGGTGCTGCTGACATCTTTTCTAAAATTCTCCAACGGTTCGAAGACGTCGAAGACACCAGCGGGTAAGGTAACATCGGCTAAGGTTTTGAACGTACCAGTAGTGGAATCTTTTCGACCGCAGACGAGGAAAGAGCAGTTGTGCGCGTCTTTAATCATTCGCAAATCTCGAACCATGACGTCGACGCTGTTGTCGTAATACTTTGGATCCACCAAGCGAACGGCGGTGTCGTAACCGACGACGAAGACGGTGTTTGGTAAAAGTTTCGCTTTTTGGGTGAATAAAGGCGCGTTCCTTGTGAGAACGAGTCTGTTTTTTTCGTCAGAGTCGAACTGTTTCGCGCGTTGGACGACGACGTTCGTGTCCAGTTGGCCTTTATCCGCGTTGGAGATGGATAACTCGAACGCAGGGATGACACTTAACGTCCGTTCCTCTTCACACGCTTTTTTCTCTCGGTTTCTTTTCTCTCGAAGATGCGTTACCGCCGCTTCTAACATGCCTTGGTGGCCTTCGTGGACGGGATTAAACGACCCGCTCAGCACGACATTCGCGGCGGAGCACCCAATTGTTTCTAGTTTACCTTTGTGCATCGAATACACGCTTCGTTCGGGCATGTACCTCGATTCGTCCTCACTATTGCTGCTGCTATTACTGCTACTTCTACTCTCCTTTCCTACATCTAGCCACCTCTCCAACAAAGACTTCTTCTTCTTCTTCTTGTCGTTCGACATTTCAAACCAAGGCGCGGCGTACTCCAAAAACTCCAACTCATCGTCTTTAAACGTCAACGCGTCTTCTCGAAATTCTTTCCAAGACGCACTCTTCTCTTCATCCGTACCACTAAAACGCCCGAGTGCTTCTTCTTCTTCTTCTTCTTCTTCTTCTTCTCCCATCGTCCATCTCTCGTTGTCTCCCACTACCGCTCTCACCAGGCACTCGCTCGCGACTCGATCCTCCTCCTCTCGCGACCTCCCGCTCTCTTTATCGAGCGTCACTTTTCTCGTCGTCACTCCGAATTTCGACCAGACGCTGACGAAGCATCTGTGTTCGCCTTTTTTCGGTCGGTTGGATACGAACGCGCACGTGGCGCCAACCCCGAGGACGCGTTTCGCGCTCGCGACGTCGTCGTTTGTCGTCGTCGTCGTCTTCCTCCTCGCGTAGTGCACTTCGATGGCGTTTCGATACGCCGCTTTCGCTAAATCCTTCGCCGTGTCCCGGGAGCACGAAGAAGAACGCGTGGCTCTCTCGACCACCCCCGGGGCCCCGGCGGCGAGCGCTTCCGCGACGGATTCTCGGCTGTACAAAACCTTCGCGTCGAGCACGGTGTTCGACGCGCGGGGGACCGCCAGAAGCCACTGCACGGCCGTCGCGCACCCCCCGGCGACGTTGAGCGAAATTCGCGCGTGGGGGGTGTTTCCCCGCATCAAATTCGTCGTCGTCGTCGTCGTGTTGGTGGTTGGGGTGCCGGCGTGGAATTTCTGGATGCAGTCGAACACGGCGCGAGGCACGGCCGAGGACGCGACGCGAGAGAGAGACGGAGGAGGGTTTGGCGGCGGCGGCGGCGGCGACGCCATTATTGTACTCCTCCTCTTCTTCTTCTTCTTCCTTCTTCTTCTTCCTTCGTTTTTAATGGAATTTTTTCCTCTTTTTTTCTTTCAATTCTCTTTTAAGTTTGTTTAGGGTTTCTCAACCCTAACTGAGAGAGAGAGAGGAAGATTTCCGTTCATCACTTGTCTTCCTCCCCAAATTATTCCCTTTAACGTCGTTTCCGCATTGCGTGTGTATATATCCTTTTTGTTTTGTGTGTTTCCCTCCCTCTGCCTCTCTTTTATTTTTCCCCAAACAAAGCTTTGAAAACCGACGGAGTCGTCGGCGAAACGTGACATGTCCTCCGCGCGACAACACGCGACGAGAAGGAGCGCGCATCACTCGAATCGTAATCTCAAAGACTTTGACGACGACGCATCCGCCGCGAGAAAATCGCTGGAAGAAAAAGAAGAAAAATACCTGTTCGTGAACGGCGAATCGGTGGCGCATAACGCTCGAATCAACTCGAAGACGTTCACCACGCTCTCTATTTTGAGCGGATCGGTGGCAGGGATTGTCGGCGCGACGGATTTTATCGGCCTCGTGTGGTACTGCGCGACGATTTTGGTGGTTGGTACGGCCACTCTCGTTTTCAGGTGCGAAAACGAACCGAAGAGATTCGTGCCGGAGTCGATCGGAAGCGCGATATTCGCACAAGGGTTCAGCGGAGGGTTCGCGAGTTTTATTTTGTTCTGGACGCTGTTTTATAACGTGTGCCATCTGTTTTAAACTCGCATAGAAAATATGTTCGGGTACGGGGCAGGCACCGCGCAGCAGAATCAGTTCGCGGAGCAGGCGAGACAGAGAAGACCGATCGCGTACATTTTACCGCACCCTGAATTTGAGGAAAGACACGTGGGTGGTGTGAATGCGTTAGATTTAAGTTGTTACGATGAAAGTAACGATACGAGCGGTAAGAAGAGGAAAGTGTTGGCATCGGCGGGAAGAGACGCGAGCGTGCGGTTGTGGGACGTCTCGGAAGCGGGAGATGCAAAAAAAATGGCGTTGTTCGTGGGTCACCGGGGGGGGGTAAACGACGTAAAACACGTGCCGTCGACGAATCGAGATTCTTTGCTCGTCGCCTCCGGTGGGAGCGATAAAACCGTTCGATTGTGGTCGCACGGTATGAATTCTTCCGGAGGAAGCGCCGATAGTAACATTAGCGACGCGTCGTGCGCGGTAGGGAAACTGCGAGCGCACGACGATTACGTCATGTCTTTAGCAACAAATAGAGACGGATCGAGTTTAGCCAGCGGCGGTCTCGGCGGCCAACTCTTCGCCTGGGACGTGGAAACTCTGAAACAGAAATGGTCGACCGAAGGTACGAGTTTGGATGAGTATTCGTTGAAAGGTGCCAAGGCGTCTATTTATTGCGTGGGTATCGCAAAAGATGCAAATTTGATAGTCGCTGGTGGCACAGAGCTCGCTTTGCGCGTGTGGGATGTGCGCACGAAGCGTAAAGTGTCGAAGTTGAAAGGACACACGGATACCGTGAGAGGAGTGTGCATAAACGACGATGGGAAAATTGCAATCACGGCATCCTCGGACGGGACCGTTCGCGTGTGGGATATTTCATTAGGTCGCCAATCGGACGTGTTCGCTGGAGCGCACGAAGGTGGGTGCTGGGCAGTGTCTGGAAACGCGAACTTTACCAGATTCTACTCCGGAGGTACGAAAGGTGATATTTGCATCACGGATATCAAAGCGAGAAAATCAGCCATTTTGTGTCGAGAGACGAGCAACGCGGGTGGTAATAACAGCATCTTGGATTTATGCGTCGATTTAAGTGAAAATATTTCGGAGGCGTGGGTATGCACGACTGGTAAGGATATACGACGATGGCGCATCGACAGTAGTCAAGTGCCGTCGTCGTCGACGACAAAATCGTCGTCGAATACCGACGATTGGTTCACCGTCGGTTCACCGGCGAAATTTTTACATCCATCCTCTCCAGCTTCTCAAGGGTTTCGCGAGAACCCGAAAGCGAAGGCTACTCCTACCAATGTCAGTGCCTCTTCTAGTGCTGATGGGAGTGGTCTCAGCACTAGCCAAAAGAAGTACATGCTTCAAAATAGTCCGGGGAATAGGAGTCCGACGCACGCGACGCCGAGCGGAATCATCCAATCCGCTTCAGCGGTCATCAGACACGCGGAATTACACGACCGCATGCGTGTATTAACCGAAGATGATTTCGGTGCCACGTCAGTTTGGCACATTTCGGAAGGTTTGCAGAAAACATTTCCAAACCGCTCGTTTGAGGACGTTTTGAACGACCACGAGATCAACGAACCGTGCGCGGTGCCGAAATGGTTCAACTTGAGTCATCGCGAAGGATCCGTGGAAATTTCTTTGAGTCCATCCACGTTCGCGAAAGCTGAATCGTACGTGATAGATTTAGGCGACGGAACTGCAAACGACGATGTAAAGTTAAACTTGGGCGTAGAGATGGTGCAAGCGTTGTTGATTGGTTTACATTTGAACACGTTGGACGAGACAAAATTAGTCGGCGCGAAGAGAGATGTGGCGCAGAAACGTAAAGAGGATTTACAAAAGGAAGAGGCGCGCGAGGAGCAACGTCGACGCGCGGGTGGAGATGAATCTGGGACCGATAGAGACTTATCGTCCGAAGAGCTCTCTTCGTCCGAGGACGACGAAGATAGAAAGGCGCCGAACAACGCGGTTCGTGATTTGATGATGAACAAATTTCGCGCGTTTCAATTTATCGCGTCTTCTCCAAGAATTCGCTTTTCGTCTGGAAACTGCGAATCGATACCGTTAGAGTTCTCAAAATCTACACCGTTGGATATATCTCTTCCCGAGGTAGCAAAGAACGTCCCCAAATGGGCGCTGGACGTCGCATTGGACCTTTCTCCAGCGCCGTCTTCCGCCAAGGCATCTTTCTGCGTAGCCGTCTGCGAAAATGCTATAAACGAGTTCCGCGATTACGACGTCAGCGCGATAAAACAAAAGTCCGTGAGCGCCCCTCGAGTACTTACCATACGAAAAGTCCGAAACTACGTCGCCGATAAGCTGAAGATGGACTCTACCGTGAGAGAGGATTTAGAAATTCTCTGTCACGGCAGAGTCTTGAAGCTAAATATGTCGCTGGCTACCGTGGATGCGTACTTTTGGAAGAAAGGCGGCGCGATACGATTAGAGTATAGATTCAAACGCTCTTCGTATTCATAGTATCTACATAGGTGTCTTCCTTTATTATTACTTAGCACTATTGTTTTTGTATATATACCGTACATTTACTACTCTAACTATTTAACTATCATCGCCTTCGTTTGTCGTCGTCGTCGTCGTCCTCAATCGGTTCTAAGCGCCTCTTCAACTCCATCACTATTTCCTTTTTCGTTCGTTTCTTTTGCCCGTAATACACGTACCTCTCCGCTAAATACTCCAGTCTGCCCAGCATAACGCACATGCCGACGTCGAAAAAATGCAACCCGTCAAACACCAACGCGTCTTCCTTAGCATGCTTCTCCAACGTTTCCTTTTGGCTAAAATGCGTTGCAAACTTCGACCAGTGCATTCGGCTGTCCAAGTGGTGTTGCACGTGGTACCCGTCGTCGAACGTTTTTTGGTTTTCGAACGAATTAATACACGTATATGCACTCTTATATTCGTTTTGCGGGTCGTCTGGGCACACGAATATGTGCTGAGACCAGTTTCCAAACATCAATCCTAGAGATGTGGAAATGTAGGTGTACGCAATCGTCCAATTCGCCGCGGACGCGTTCACGTTCACATTCAAATACCACCACGCAGCGAAAGTTCCTGCGGAACACAAATAACATCGCATCGCATCAAACATTCCTCGATGTTTCAACATGTTTATCGATAACTCAATATGCGCTAAAAACAGAAACCGTATCCAATACTTGAAAAAGTCAAACACCGAGTCTCGTCTCGAGCGTTCTGTCGAGCTCAAATCCGTATACGCCGCGTTCCCGTGCACGTGGTGCATGGCGTTGTGATGGTACCAGTATATCCCACACGGAATACCAATAAACGGGGCTATGACTAACGTCGGAATCAAATTTAAACATCTTTTGACGTACTCGTTCTTCTTCGCCGAGAATGCTTTTACGTGCGTGTGATAGTGTAAAGCCAACACGAATCTTTGCAAATACATCGCGCGAGTGAAGAGGAACCACGCGAACCCGCACCAGGGCGAATGCTTTTCATTCGTGAAAAACAAAAGCACCCCGGGTAATACCACGAGCAGTAAACACTCCGAGAAGCACAAAATGATCATCGCGTCGTGCGTTTCATTCGTTCTTTTTTGGAGAAATTGGACCACGAATTTTGGATAATTGAACACGCATTCGTTTCTGCGAGCGGAGATGTCGAGATTGAAGATGTGTTTCGATCCGTCGTAGTTCGTCCCGACGTACGGAGCAGAAGAATCGCGCGGCGGATGAAGAGGAGGAGACGGAGGAGGCATTGTTGTTGTCTTCTTCTTCTGCGCGCGACGCATTGAAAAGTAACGTTTTTCAGAAACAAAAACTCTCGAGAGAGATACGATGCCTCCTCACTTCTTTTCCCTCAAGATCCCGCGCGATGACGTCCAGAGCACCGTGCTCGCGACCTTTCCCGGCGAATGCGCGCTGGTCGAGAGAGTGCAAAGTAAAGGGTATTCTCGGGAAATCTCGTCGCGGTTTACGGTCGACTTCGGGTATCGTCGCCGCGTCTTCTGCGTCGACCGTTTTGGATGAATTGATGGCTGTTGTTAAAGAAGACAATCGCGGGATACAGTCGAGCAAGCGAGAACAGATCGAATCGATCATCGATACACTCTCGGAAGCGTCGAAGAACAGCACCACTAACAACAACACGGAAGATTCAAAACTTTCCGCGCGATGGAAACTTCTCTGGACGAGCGAGCGAGAAACGTTATTCTTGTTGGAGAAATTCAAAGGCTCGACGGCGTACCAAACGATAAACGTGAAGGAGAAGACGCTCGGGAACGCGGTGGAGTTTTCAGGCGGGAATACGTTTTTGGTGGAGAGCGAGATTACAATTGAAAACGAAACGAAGGTTGAATTTAAATTTACGAGCGCTGGGTTGAAGTTTTCGAACGGCTTCATGTTGCCAGTGCCGCCAGTTGGGAAAGGATGGTTTGATAACGTGTACGTCGGCGACCGGTATCGCGTAGCGAGAGATTCCAGGGGCGATACTTTGATCGTCGAGCGGTGTTAAAGAGAAAATACATTGCTCTCGAGTTGTATGCTAAACCTACGCGTTGTATTTCTAATAATTTGCTAGTGTGTAGTCTAGACTATGTTATCTGTTGCCAATACTTCCTCTTCAAACTCTTCCTCTTTGCATCGCTTGAATCTCTTCAACATCAAACTCGACGTGACGACGGAGACGGAACTCAACGCCATCGCTAAGCCAGCGACTTCTGGAGGTAACCGAACTTTTACGAACGGGTATAATAAACCTGCTGCAATGGGTATACCGAGTGCGTTGTACCCCAACGAAAAGAACAAATTCATTTCGATGCGTCGAAATGTGGCGCGCGATAAATCGAGCGCGTGGACTACGTCGAAAATGTCCGATTTTACCAACACAATACCTGCCGCTTCCATGGCAATATCCGTACCAGCACCGACAGCGATACCAATATCCGCGCGCGTCATCGCCGGTGCATCGTTCACGCCATCACCGACAAACGCGACGACGTTGTTTAAATTTTTCTTCCTCCTCGAACTACTCCTCGAAACTATTTTCCGTTCGCGCATTTGCAATTCTTTGACGCAGTTGACTTTATCGCGCGGTAAACATTGAGAAAAGATGTAATCGATGCTCCCGATTTGACTCGCAATCGTCTCGCAGACAGCTTTGTTATCGCCAGACACCATGGCAATTTCAACATTTCGTTTCTTCAACGCTCGCAACGCTCCTTGTGCCTCTGGTCTCGGCCTATCTGCCAACGCGATGAACCCGAGGAAAACGCCGTCTAACTCGACGCACACGACCGTGCGTCCTTTCTCTTCGCAGGAAGTTATTTCAGACGACGGCCCTTTGCCTTCGAGAATGAAATCAGAGTTACCGACGCGTAACTTCTTTTGTTGTCCCGAGGAATCTGTCCGCAACAAACATTCCAACCCGCGTCCAGGTATGGAGGCGAAGTTTGTTACTGATAAATCTGAAAAATCGAGTTGTCGGTCTTCCTCGGCGTATAAAACGATGGCTTTCCCGAGGGGGTGTTCTGAACTCTTTTCCGCCGCGCCGGCTATTCTGATCAACTCTTTTTCGTCAACAGTCGACGAACGCGCGCAAAAAACTTCAACCACGCTTGGTTTACCGAGCGTTAACGTCCCGGTCTTATCGAAACACACGACGGTCACGTCGTGCGCGATTTCCAGCGGTTGGCCTCCTTTAATCAAAATACCAAGTTTCGCGCCGACACCGGTGCCAACCATGACCGCGGTTGGCGTCGCTAACCCTAGAGCGCACGGACACGCGATGACCAATACCGTGACGAAAAATACGAAACAGAACACAAACTCGCCTTCGTCGTCCGTCCAGGATTTTGGCACCGAGTTCGTCGCTTTCACGGCGATGAGCCAAAAGATGAAGGACAAAAACGCGAGCGCGACGACAGAAGGAACAAACACGGCGGAAATCTTGTCCGCTCTGGCTTGTATAGGCGCTTTACTTGTTTGCGCGTCTTCTACCAGACGTACGATTTTGTTCAACGCGCGTTCGGCGCCGACATTTGTGGCGGTGACGAAAACAGTTCCAAACGTATTCGTCGTCCCGGCGATGACGAAGGCATTTATTGTTTTAGGCACCGGTAAGGATTCGCCGGTAATCGCAGATTCGTCCGCGGCGGTTTCACCACTCAACACGACGCCATCCACAGGAAATGCCGAACCAGGGACAATTTTTACGACGTCACCGCGTTTTAACAAGTTCGATTGTATCTCTTTCTCAGAAACAATCTGTAAATCACCAGAATCTTCGTTGTTCTTTTCTTCGATGACTTCGCATATGATTGCCGTGTTCGGCGCCAACGAAACGAGCTTTTGTATCGCCTCGGACGCTTTTCCTTTCGCGCGAGCCTCGAGCCATTTTCCTAATAACACGAACGAGATTAAAACCGTCGATGTTTCGAAAAATATCGCGTCTTCTTCTTTCTCGTGTCCTCCTCCTCCACCTCCCGCATCGTGATGAGAGGACGAAGAGCCAACAACATTTTTCAAGACGACGTACACGGAATAGAAGTACGCGGCAGACGTGCCCATGGCGATGAGCGTATCCATGGTGGCCGTTTTGTGTTTCAATGCCGAAAACGCGCGCGCGTAAAACTGATACCCCAACACGAACTGCGCCGGCGTCGCCAATATCCACGATATAATCCACATCAACGAAATTTCAGTGCCGCCGACTTTTTGCATGAAGAATGCTTTCGTCTCGTCGATCGGATCAAATATAATCATCATCAAAAGCAACGGCAACGCGAGTGGCACGGATAATAAAAACTGTTTCTTATATTTTCGTTCGATGAGTTTCGATTTACGTTCTTTTTCCCTCCCTTCGCTTTCGTTTTCGTTCCATATCTCGCACCCGTATCCGAGACTTTGGATGGCGTATAAAATGTCCCTCGCGCCGAAAGATGTCCCCGATTTCATTTCAACCACTACTTTTTCCAACAGTTCCGACGCGGACACAGAAACAACGTCGCTCGGGAATCGTTTACTAATTGCATTCTCAATCCTCGGCGGACACGATTGACACACCATGCCGGAAACGTTAAACTTAATTGCGTCTGGTTTCGACACCGTGGTGTCAAAGCCGAAATCTGAAATTTCATTCGCAATATCTTCCGGTTTTAATACGGAGTCGTTTGCAACCACCACGGTCGCGGATTCGCTCAATAGATTCACCGAAAACGATGCTATGTTATTCTCAAAGTCAGACAACGATTTAATCGCGTTTTCCACGGCGGAAACGCACGACGCGCACGTCATGCCTTCCACGTTGAAGTGATACGTTTTCGTTGCCGTCGTCGGATGTTGCTGTCGTTGTTGTTCTGTGAACGAAGACGAGGACGCCGAATCCTTCATCGTCGCTCGTTGCAATAATCTCTCTGTTTCCTCTTCTCCTTCTTCTTCTTCTTCGGTGATAGTAGTAGACGCGCCGCCGCCGCCGCTTTCGACGCATCCGTACCCGGCAAACTCCAACGCTCGAATAATACCACCAGCAGCTTTTTTCGAGGAGGCATCTTTGTTCTCGTCGTCGTCGTCATCCTCGCGGCGCACGACGCTCACCGCAACATTTCTCTCGGCATTCTTCACCGACCGCACGTCCACTTCGACCACATCGTCCACGTTCTTCTTAATCGCGTCCGTCACCCACTCCGCGCACGTCCCGCAGGACATCCCAGAGACGTCGAATTCGTACAGGTCGACACCGTCGTCGTTTCCAATCATCATCCGTTCGTGCGTTCCTTCTTTCCGCCGCTTCGTTTTGGCGCGGCTCTTCTCCTCGTCCATCGCTCGCGCGCGCTCCGTCTCTTTCTTCTCGGAGTGGTCGAACGCAGACAGACGGCGAGTTCAAAAAAGACGCGCCGTCGTCGTCAGTCGTCGTCAGTCGCTTTTGTGTCGCTTTTGTGTCCCTTTTTTTTTGCGTTTTTTGGAGGAGGAAAAAAAAACACGTGTTTCTAAACCCTATACTATTATCTATACCTTAATTCTTTAAACCCTGGAGAGAAAAAGAAAATTCGGCTGAAATTATTCATCAATCTTCCGTCCCTGAGTTTAATTGTTGCAGACGTGCCCGAGCGGTTAAGGGGTTCGACTAGAAATCGAATACGCAACGCGTGCGTAGGTTCAAATCCTGCCGTCTGCGCTCTTCTTTTTTTTTTTGTTCGTCTCCGTCGTGGGGAAAGGATGGATGGTTGTTGCGACCGATGGATTCTGTGGGACGATTTTTGACCTTTGGAAAAGACGAAGGCAAAAAAAGAGAAAAATTTCGAAAAAAAAAAAGAAAAAAAAAACATCATCGCCACCAAAATCCATCACTTATTAGTACGCACGTCACGAAAAGAGGTACGCGAACGCTCTCTCTCTCTCTCCTCCAGTCTCTCTCGAAAGAGTCGCTCGGTTTCTTTTCCTCGGTTTCTCGACGCGCGGAAACGCGTCGATTTTCCCGCGTTTTTTTTTTCGCGCGCGCGACCACACACACCACACGCGCGAGTGGTGGGTCGATTACCCGCGCAAAAAGAACAAAAAAAACGCGTAAAATCATCGCGCCGACGGGGACGCGCGCGACGCGTTTGGCCGACTCGACTCGAGCGAAACGCGGGGAACGAATGCGCTCGAACCCGTTTTTTTTATCGTTCGGTTTCGAAACGGTCTCGATGTATGGGTGGGTGCCGGCGTCCGTCGAAGCGTCGTCGTCGTAAAAAGATGATGATGATGATGATGATGACGGTCGTTTAATAACAGCCAACGAGAGCCGTCGGTTTTGGATGACTTTTTTCTCGACCTTTGGATGAAACAGCACTAATCTTCTCTCTCCTCTCTCTCTCTCCCCACGGTGTTTTGCACGCTTTCTCCGACGACAAAAAAACAGAGACAGACGAATAAGATGTCCCAAAAGATTGAAAACTTTCTCTTCACGTCCGAATCCGTCAACGAAGGCCACCCGGACAAACTCGCCGATCAAGTTTCCGACGGCGTCTTGGATGCCATCTTGGCCCAAGATCCAGATGCGAAAGTCGCGTGCGAAACCGCGACCAAGACGAACATGGTCATGGTTTTCGGTGAAATCACCACCACCGCCAAGGTTGACTACGAAGCGGTCGTGAGACAAGTCTGCAAAGACATCGGCTTCAACTCCGAAGAAGACGGCTTGAACGGTAACACGTGTGAAGTTTTGGTTCGATTGCACGAGCAATCGCCGGATATCGGCCAAGGCGTCCACGGCATGGGTACCAAGGCGCTGGAAGACATCGGTGCCGGTGACCAAGGTATCATGTTTGGTTACGCCACCGACGAACACGAATCCTTGATGCCGTTGACTTTGGTATTGGCGCACAGATTGGGTCACAGATTGACCGTCGTCAGAAAGGACGGCACCTGCCCGTGGGTGTTGCCGGATGGTAAGACGCAAGTCACCATCGAATATAAGAACGACAACGGTGCCATGGTCCCGCTTCGCGTCCACACCGTGTTGATCTCCACGCAGCACAAGGAAGGCGTCACGAACGAAAAGATTGCGGAAGACTTGATGAACGAAGTCATCAAGAAGGTTATCCCGGAAAAGTACTTGGACGACAAAACTATCTACCACTTGAACCCGTCTGGACGATTCGTCATCGGTGGTCCGGATGGCGATGCCGGTTTGACTGGTAGAAAGATCATCATCGACACCTACGGGGGTTGGGGTGCGCACGGTGGTGGTGCCTTCTCTGGCAAGGATCCGACGAAGGTTGATCGCTCCGGAGCGTACATCGCCAGACAAGCGGCCAAGTCTGTCGTCGCCGCCGGCCTCGCGAGAAGATGCTTGATGCAAATCTCCTACGCCATCGGCGTCGCCAAGCCGTTGTCTGTTCACATCGACACCTACGGTACCGGTAAAACCAGTGACGCAGAAATCTTGAAGAAGGTTGAAGCGGCGTTTGACTTCAGACCGGGGATGATTGGCAAGAATTTGGACTTGAAGAGAGGCGGCAACAAGAGATACCAAACGACCGCGGCGTACGGTCACTTTGGCAGAGACGACGACCTCAACATCTTCACCTGGGAAAAGGTCGTTCCGCTCTAAATAATTACATTGTAGAGGGAGAGAGAGAGAGAGAGAGAGA
>MDSZ01010911.1_pt1 | contig 12964 bp, 10 predicted proteins | sample 811201 | NCBI WGS metagenome assembly MDSZ01 (sample SAMN05326647, study PRJNA326480) | marine metagenome | isolation source: seawater | place: Indian Ocean: North | collected 2010
ACGCCCCCCTGGCGTTGATCCATAAAATCTAGGGTGATTTCACCCATTGCTGCAGCCCCTCAATGACGATTTCTTGCAGTCAACAGCCCATGCTAGAACATGTCACATGACATGTAAATCGTCTGGAACTGTGCCTATATCGGGGGATCAATTAGGGTCTTAGGCGGGCATTGGGTCTGATGCCGAAAAACCTCTTTACCTGTCAGCCGTCAACTTGCGATGAGCATTAGGTAATTCCCAGACTCGAAGATAGCGCATCGCTCTTCTGTCTGATTCTTCCCTAGGGACAGGCCTGACAGACGTAACGGTAACCAAAGGGTAATCTGCTAGGGGCACTAGACACCATGGCCTTGTGACGATTATTTTCGAATAATCAGGGCACTTTAAAGACTTTAGAAGAAGAAAAGATCACCAGCATTCAAAATGAAGACAACAAGACAACTTTTTGCGCAGGCCCAAAATCAACTTAGGAATGGCAAACCTGCAGAAGCCACCCAAACGCTGAATCACGCTTTGGCAATGACACCTGGTGACCCAAATTCGCTCAGATTATTAGGCCTTATCGAATTAGAGAAACGCAATCTCGATAAATCGGTTGAATTATTACAACGAGCAGCAGAGGCAGCTCCGAACTTCTTTCAAGCGCGCCTGGACTATGGGCGTGCTCTATTTACAGCAAACCGATACGAGACTGCCTGTGAGGTAATCAACCAACTTTTGATTGACCGGGAGTCGTCAGAGGCTTGGCAGCTTTTGGGGAACGTCTTCGCTGCAATGAAAGATCGCAATCGCTCGGTTAGTGCATTCAAGCAGGCAGTAAAGACGGATCCTTTTAGAGGTGACATCGCCAGAGGCATTCAAGCATTGACAAACAAAAAAGGCCCAGAAGCAGAAACCATCTTTCGAGCAGTGCTGCAAAAACAGCACGATCATGTTCACGCTCTTATAGGACTCGCAACGGTTGCACTTGATACAGGAAACACTAAAGACGCTAAAACCCTCCTCAATCATGGATTAAGAATTTCACCAAACACGGAATCTTTATGGCGCGGACTCGCCCGCGCCCACAGCGAAAGCGCCGAGGTTGAAAAAGCAAGGGAAGCCGCGCAAAAAGCCGTCGAACTAGCGCCAGATGTCGCTGATTGCTGGACTATGCTAGGGACGGTGCTTGCAGGAGCTTTAGACCCCGGGGGAGCCCGCGACTGCTTGAAAAAATCGCTTGAACTCAAACCCAATCAGCCAAGGGTTTTACTATCGCTGGGGCATGTTGAGAAGACCATCGGCAATTCGGCCGGAAGCGAATCAGCTTATGATGAGGCTTTTGCGCTCGATCCTCTGCTTGGCGAAGCCATGTGGAGCAAGGCTGACCTAAAAACGTACCTGTTCTCCGACAAAGAAATAGAACAAATGGAGGGAGCCGTCTATAAAAAAGAGGCTGCCGCTAAAGACATCGCTGCTTTTCATTTTGCGCTAGGAAAAGCCTACGAGGACCGTAAAAACTTCGCCCGTTCTTTCGAACACTATTATTCGGGCAATGAAATTAAGGCGAAAATCGAAGATTTCTCCCTTTCAAGTTTTAAGGAGCGCAACTCCAAGATAAAAGCGGCATTTAGGACTGTTATTCAAAAGGCAAGCCCCGAAGAGACTTATTTTAGGCCGATCTTTATCTTAGGAATGCCGCGAGCGGGATCGACGCTCATTGAACAAATCCTTGCATCTCACTCTGAGATTGAAGGGACAATGGAGCTGCCTCAGATTTTAAACTTTGCACGGGAATTGGAAGCACAACCTGGAGGCTATGAGCGATTAAAAGATTCGGATGGCAAGCAACTTGCCAACGATTACGGCGAGCGTTATATCGAGGAGACGCGTCCTTTTCGCACTGGAAAGCGTCTCTTTATCGACAAAATGCCCAATAATTTTATGCACATTGGATTTATCGCTACAATCCTCCCAAACGCCGTGTTTATAGACGCTCGAAGGAACGCCCTAGATTGCTGTTTCTCAGCATTCAAGCAAAATTTCGCTCGAGGCCAGACCTTTAGCTATGGTTTGGAACGAGTGGGGCATTATTTTAAAGAATATCGCCTTACGATGGATTACTGGAATAAGGTCCTCCCTAATCGGATCTTAGAGATCCATTACGAGTCGGTCGTTGCAGATTTAGAGAAAGAAGTTAGGCGACTGTTGAATCACTGCGGCGTGCCCTTTGAAGAGGGTTGTATACAGTTTCATAAAACCGACCGAGCTGTGAGGACAGCGAGCGCTCAGCAAGTCAGGCAGCCAATATATAAGAAAGGCATCGCGCATTGGCAGAATTATGATGAGTGGCTGACACCCTTGAAGAAGTCGATAGGACCATTTCTGCTAGATTAGCGGCCGACTCTGCGTATTCCGCTGCTATTTTTTTGGGTAAAAGCCGCGAAAACCCTACTTTCCTGCAAAAAAGCAAATGCGTAGACTTCCCTCATCGCTTTGGGGAAAGCATTCGGGGGATTCAGATGCGCTCTTATCAACAAGATTTAGATCATGCGACGAACGTGGAGGCATTCACCGCTAAGTCGGTATTCAAAAGAACAGCGCTGGCGAGCGCCATTTCGTTGGCAAGCGGTACGTTACCGGCTATCGCAATTAGCGCAGAGGAATCCGCGGGTACTATTGAGGAGGTGGTCGTTACGGCAACACGACGCGCGAACAATCTTCAAGACGTGCCTCTCTCCATTCAGGCGATTACGGACGAGACAATAGATAATCTGGACATTTCCCGGTTCGAAGACATAGCCAATCTAAGCCCCTCCATTTCTTATATCAGTGCGGGTCCAGGCAGCACATTCATGTTCATCCGTGGTATCGCGGACGGCAGTAACCCGAATCGGACCAATACAGCAACCGCAACGATGTATCTGGATGATGCCCCCCTTACTTATTCAGGCGGGATCGCGGATCTACATAACTACGATATTGAGCGAATCGAAGTATTGAATGGCCCTCAAGGCACCTACTATGGCGCGAGTGCAACATCAGGCACCGTTAGGATCATCACCAAAAAGCCTGACCCAGAGGGCTTCGATGCAGGCGCAGATCTATCATTCGGGTCGATAAGCGATGGCGACGGGGTAAGCACCGTTGAAGGTTTCGTAAATATTCCCGTACAACCCGGCGTCTCGGCGATTCGGCTGGTCGCGTGGTATGACAAATCTGACGGTTTTGTGGATAACGTCAGCACCACTAGAACCTATTTGAACGGCACTACTGTTTCTAATGATAAGTATTCGAAGGCCGCATACAACGAGGAGAAAACAACCGGTTTCCGCGGTTCTTTCAAAACTCCGATAGGCGAGAAATGGTCGGGGCTGATCAGCGGGTTTGTTCAAAAAAGTGAAACGAGCGGCGCTTGGGACCATGATCCTACCCGCTACGATGATTTGGAGGTGGCACGCTTTGGTCCGGAATTCAGTGATTTGAGCTATGGGCAGGTCGCGTGGTCGCTCCAGGGTGATCTTGGCTTCGCCGATATTATTTACTCCGGCTCTTTTCTAGATAGAGATACTAAACAAACGTCTGATTACTCCGACTATGTCGAATACGCCTCATTTGGAGCCTGGGTACAGCAATTTGCATGCGACGACTACTATTGGTACGGGAATGTAAACTGCAATGACCCGAGCATGTTCTTTGAGGGCGATTACCAGTCAGAACAGACTACCCACGAGGTAAGAATTAATTCAACGGGTGAAGGTCCTCTCAACTGGATAGCTGGTGCGTACTTCGAAGATAACAAAAGCGACAATTTCATTTTTTGGGACATGCCGGGTATTCAACATGATGGCGGACCCGGAGCATATTACACATCCTCGTACGGAGGAGAACCTCTACCAAACGAATGGTGGAGCGCAGATTGGGAGTCTGAATGGGAACAAACCGCTTATTTCGGTGAGATCTCTTACGATTTAAGTGACCGTTTGACCGCTACCGTTGGTGCTAGGATGTTTGAATCGAAATTTTCCTCTCCTGGTGGCGGTTGGTCGGGCTACTTTTACGACTCCAAGTCAGCCGACCTGGCTCCAAGTAACGGCGACTCAACAGACGACGTGATCTATAAGTTTAATTTAACCTACGACGTCAACGACAATTTACTGACTTTCTTCAACTATGCTGAGGGGTTTCGTCCCGGTGGAGGGAACACGGCTGGAGCAACTAATCCGAACGTGCCCGAACTATATCAGCCCGACGTTTTAGACTCTTTTGAATTAGGATGGAAATTTCGCTCCAGCAGCGGTCAGATGACGTTCAATGGCGCCATTTACCACATGGAGTGGACAGACTTCCAAACGTCGATTTACGACCTGCTGATATCACCACTTATTTTCCGAGCGAATGCGGGGAATGCCGAAGTGGATGGCATTGAGGCGGAGTTAAATACACTCCTTACTCCAAATCTGACACTGGGGTTGGGCGCAACGTACAATCAGAGTCAACTTACCGAAGATTTCAATTCAACGGTGGATCCAGACGTAGTTTGGGCGCCTAATGGGAGGCGCTTACCGTATTCACCAGAATTCCGATTTGCCGGTAATGCCAGATATACTTGGAATCAAACCGCAAACTGGAATGGCTTCGCGCACATATCCTATTCATACACCGGCCGCATGTGGAATCTCCTAATCACGGAGCCGTTTCAGGCCGATGCCGTACCTCAGTTACAAGATTCCTATGCGATACTGGACGCGCGCATCGGTTGGGATTTAAATGATGGTAGATACGGCTTTGAACTATACGCGACGAACCTAACGGACGAGCGGGCACAAATATTCATCAACACCGGAAATTATGACTCACGGATTACAACCAACAGGCCTCGAACACTCGGAATGCGCTTCAAAGCACGGCTAAACTGAGATGCAAGGAGACACTATGCGCTACCGCCTTTCCGCGGCGGCGCTTACTCCACCATAGGTGCTCTTCAGAGCGGCGAGTATATGCGGGAAAAGAGCCTCTTCGCTGAACTTATCGTCTTTGAAGTAGCCGTTGTACACCGCCACAACGTCCCACTTTGGATTGACTATTAGTCCTTGCCCAGCCCATCCACCTTTAAACATCGTTCCGTCGTCTAAAATTGCGTCCCACTGATAGATACTGTGCTTGAAACCGGGTATTTGACCAGTGCCGACCATGAGCTCCGGCCTGCCATGGTTCTGCAAAAGATCAAGATGAGACTTTGAGATAATAGCTGTATCAGCTACACGCTGATAACTGGGTGTATAAAGCACACCAAATCGAGCGAGATCTCGAAGCCGGCTTAGAAAACCTCCATGAGTTATTGCGACGCCCTTATTGGGTGCCAAGTAAGACGCGTTCGCCTCCGCTCCTATTTTCGACCAGACCTCCCGGGAGAGCGCGTCTTGAAAATTCAAGCCAGTCACTTTCTCCACCAACCACGAGAGAATAAACGTGTTTACACCAGAATAACTGTACCGTTCCCCCTGCGGAGCGATCTGCTCTGCCTCTAGCGTGGCTAAAAATTTGTAGGGATCTTTAGGATCACCTTCACGCCAATGCCCGTCTCCCACGGAGATTGAATATTGGTAATAGCAAGAATCTCTAGATACGTACTGATCCCCGCAATCGAGCCCAGACGCCATATCCAATAAATTCCTAACCGTGACGCGCCCGAAACTAGAACTCGACAATTCTTCCAGATAAAAATCGATAGGCTTCGTAACGTCTACTTGGCCTCGCTCCTCTAGAATTCGCACAAGCAACCCTGGGAAAACCTTTGCCACCGACCAGTGAACAGGCATCTCATAATCGCGCATGCGCGGATAAGATTCGAAGACGATCTTGCCTTTTCGAAGCACGACCAAACCCATCACTGTGGACCGATCGCTATGTATAAATTGCTCCAGAGTCATCTCTGATCCATCGATTTCGAGCATGTAATCTCTCAACCTTGGATCTAAATCCACCTCCAGCTTCGACTGAGTCTCGGCTCTATAGACATTAGCCGTCGGGAACAACTGATGGAGATTTTTAAAATTCCAGAGCATATCTTTGCCGTTGACAGTCCACCAAATATCCTCGGTAGGTAGCCTTTGATGTTGCAAACGCGTCTGCTTCCAAGACGCCGAATCGGAATTCGAAAGCAGCGATTTACCACTCTGTTCCGTTATTGCCGCAAAACTAAGGTAGGGGAAAATCGAGCCGACAATCATGCAGAAGAGCAACCTCCAGCAGAGTATCCTTTGAGAATATAGATTCATGAAAAAAGCCCGTTAAGCAACTAGTCAGGGTTGATAATCGAACAAAGTTGGGTGTCTAAGGCGCCATACGTTATGCGATCCTGCAAAAGCGCTGCCTTATTATTTTCAGACCAACGCGGCCATGAGCCCGAATCATCAGGTCGCCCAGTTTTGGCAAAGTGCGTCCATCTTGACATCATTTCTTTCGTCAACGTGTTATCCGCATTTGACGTGGGCAACCAAACGTCATGGGTATCAAAAACATATGGTATCTCTGCACCATGATAAGCACCGAGCGACTCAGCCTGGACCCTGACCTTCCGGAAATGGTAGAAATATACAGGCGATTTGTTTTTCGCCAAGACATTGGCTGTGACCAGTGAGTCGCAGAAATAGTCTACGGCTGTGTATAACGCATCTATTTTCTGCCTGTAACTGAGGTGCTCTAATCTCGCATCAACCGACTGACGCTGCCGCGCGTCAACCGTCATTAAGGCAGTTTCCCAGTCAGTTTTTGTGCTGTCTGCTAGATACATCAAATGCTCGTTCGCATTGATGCCAATGAGAACCGGTCTACTAGGCAGGTCTTCATGCTGATACCTTGCGGCCGGGGTATCAGGCAGAGACCAATCGTCAATCGGCGGGTCATATTCCAAAGCCGAGTATCCCCGCGAATACTGCTTTTGCGATTTTTCAAGAAGATCTGTCGCATCTAACTCTCGAAGCTCGGCAATGCCCAGGCCAATTTTTTCGGAGAAAGCTTGGCCATCGACCTCATCCTGCTTCAGCGTTCGAGTCTGCTGGATCGGCCATCCACCACTTTGAATAATGGCTTTATGGAATAGCTTGTCAGCCAATGGGCTGGCTATCAAGTAGCCAACATTGCCGGCTCCAGCAGATTCTCCAAAAATGGTTACGTTGTCTGGATCCCCACCGAATCTTTCGATGTGCGTTTGGACCCAGCGCAGGGCCTCCAATTGATCGAGAAGACCGTAGTTGCCAGAGGACAAATAAGACGTTTCAGCTGTCAGATCGGGGTGAGCCAAAAACCCAAACACATTTAACCGATAACCAATTGATACGACCACTACTCCATCGGACGCCAGTTCGTGCCCACGATAATTGGGCTCAAAGGACCAGCCTCCAACATTACCACCGCCATGAATCCATACCATGACGGGCAACTTTTCAGTTTTGCTATTAATCGGGCGCCACAGGTTCAGGAATAAACAATCTTCACTTTTTTCAGGAGTGGGAGGAATTAACGAAGCATCTGACCCAACGCCATCAGCAACGGCCTGATACCAGTCGCGATTTCCCTCGTCTTGAATACATATCGGAGGCCATTGGTTTAATATTTCTATCCCATCCACACCGACTGGCGGCTTCCAGCGATTTTGTTTTTCTGGCGACTGGGCGTAACGAATGCCTCGGTACTCTGCGACTTTAGCTCCGCTTTTGGTAATAACTGTCGCATAAAGACCATCATCGGCCTCGGCGCTATGAACTGACGCAATCAACAAGCCAAGTACAAAAAGCACAAATTTCATATGGCCATGAAGGGCGAGGCAGGAAAAATTATCGACCCATCCGGCACTATGCTCGCTCTAGCAGTGGCTCACCAAGCGCCTCGCGATAATTATTATGAAAATGATGCAATGCTGGCTCGTTGCGCCCAAAAATAATTTCTTTCAGCAGCCCACTTTCCGCCGCTTTTTGCTGCATTTCTCCCATGACATAGTCCTCATTTTCCACTGTGGATTTAAAAACTTCCAAAGCAGCGGAGAGGCTTGCGCGACCCTCTGAAAAATCGTACGCGTCACTATTCGCAGCGGTATCGGTATCCAAATCATCGGCTTCTTCGGCGATCTCAGGCGCGTAGTGAAAACTGATACGCGTAACTGACTGACCGGGGTTGTCTTTTGCAGGATAAATCCGTATCAAAGTGGTCGATGCTCTACTTGTTATTAGCTGCACGTTAGGAAAAAGGTGATACAAAACAAACGTGCACTTCCCTATATCCCAATCTGATTCAGGGAGAGTACGCATTGCATCGATTCCTCTATTTGCGGTCACAAATCGATGGTGCCGTCCAAATTCCTCAAAATGAAGATTATTACCGTAGTAAAGGCGGCCTAGTGTGTCTTTATGTAACTTTCCGAAGTGATAGGTTTCACCAAACGTGTCGTTCGCGAATTTCCAGTTAAGGTTTTTTTCAATGGTCGTTTGACCGACGGAAACTTGGGTGTGCATTCCGAAGGACGGAAACTCCTCTGCCAAGGGCCCGAGTAATTCATCAACATCAAGCGAAGCTTGTGGGTTAGGGTGGACCCAAAGCAGCCCCGATTTCTCAACTGCCGGCAGCTTCACGAGACCCAGGCAGCTTTTATCTACATCTCCAAAATGGTCATTGTTTGGAATAGTCAAAAGATTCCCAGTATTCGCATAGCTCCAATGGTGAAAGGGGCATGTAAAGATGTTCTTGGTGCCACGCTCTTCCTGTGCGACTTTAACCGAACGATGTCTGCACGCGTTCAGAAACGCGTGAAAAACACCATCCTTGTCCCGCGTAGCGAGTATAGGGACCCCAATATCATCTGTGGTCAGATAAGAGCCAGGCGACGGCAAATCGCCTGAGAGTCCAATAAGCTGTGGGTGATTTCGGAAAAATTCTTGCTGCTCTCGGCGAGCCCTTTCAGGACAAACATAGGAATCTGTTGGCATTTTAAATTGAACACCGGCGTCAACATTTCGCCCTTCGTCTAATTGCGACATTAGTTCTTTGATGATGGAAATCTGCAGGTCTTTTTTCATTGAACGCCTCCGAAAATTAAGGACTAGAACAAACAAAAGTGCGACTTAGGCAATTAACGCAAACCCGTATCCCAAACATAGCAAAACTCCCGCCGATGTATAGGACTCGTTGCTGACGAAACGGCAATGCCTGTATTCGAAGATTCTACCAAAATCGATCTTTCATCAGGCAGAGTCTAGGCCTTCGGGTTTCCCAAAGCGCTATGGAATGAATCCGTATAAAGCTGGGCAGACCGCAAGGCAAGTTTTGCTTATCGTGACTTTATATTAGAGTTTCTCACGTGGCCGCCCCAAATACGCGAGGTGTGAACATGCTTATAGAAAGAGACCATCACGGCTTTGATGCTCCAGCTCCGCTTGGCCATCCAGCCCGAGCAGGCCTTCCGACAGGCCATCCGACGGGGCCTGCCATCGGCGAGCGGCTGCCGGATTTCAGCCTTCCAGATTCCTATGGCAAGCGCGTCGACTATGAAGTTGGAAGGAAATCGGTAGTGGTTTTTTATCGCTCTGCAGTATGGTGACCCCCCTGCTGGACGCAGCTCGGTGAGCTGCGCGATGCGTTCGACAAATTTTCTGCCCACGACATTAATGTCTACGCTATTTCTTATGACGATCAAGAAACGCTACGGGAATTTGCCGAAAATCAAGAGATCCCCTTCCCGCTTCTGTCGGATATTGACTCTACTGTCATCAGGCAATTCGGCATCCTTAACCAACAGGTTTCAAAAAACGATGGGATGCTATACGGAATTCCGTATCCGGGCGCCTATGTGACAGACGAAAACGGGATCGTGGTAGCAAAATTTTTCCACGACTCTTATAAAAAGCGTGACAGCGCCGAGCTCTATATCGATGCTGCGCTTGGCCGAATGGCCTTGGATGAGCGCGCCCCCCAAGTCCAAGGCGGCGATCGCGAAGTCAAGCTTACGGTTGCTGTACATGGCGGTAAAGGCACTATTCGCCAGGGGATCATCAGACATCTATTGGTACGATTCGAGCTACCCGATGGTTTGCACATTTACGGTCCCCCTGTTCCTGATGGCCTTGTTGCCACAGAGGTACAGATTGACGCCCCAACAGGTTTTCAACTTATGGCACCGCAATTTCCGAAGACCCAGAAGCTCGTGCTTGCAAACATAGCGGAACTAAACGTTTGGAATGGGACTGTCGATCTAGTGTACCCCTTCTATGCGACGGGAGAATTGGCAAGTGAATGCCGGCCCTTAGACGTGCCTAGCACCGATATCGAGGTTACAGTTCGCTATCAAGCTTGTACCGACGTCGAGTGTTTGCTTCCTAGGAAAGAAGTGCTATCGCTTTCCCTAGATCTTGACGTCATAGATATTCCATCGCTGAGCATTCACAGGGGCCACGGTCAACGCGAGGGCAATTACGACAGCATGCCCGCACTAAGACGGCTAATCGCAAGAAAAGCAAAAAAATATCCGCTTGGAATACCAGCATTCATTGTCCGCAACATTTGGTTAAGGGTCGTTGCTTTGTTCAGAAAACATTGATCTTGCTACAGTTTGACGCTGGCGCTATAAAAACTCGTGACAACCTTATCGCTAAATTGAGATCTGCAAGGAGAAACACATGACCACCGCACTTTATGATCTAACGGTGGGTTCCTATACCCAAGTTTTAGAGGGCACAGTAGGCTTTATGGAAAAAGGCCTTGCACACTTTCAAACACAGGAAATCGATTTGGAGGATGTTGTGAACTGCGCGATCTACGAGGGCATGCAGAATTTTTATTTCCAAGTTATGTCTCTCAACCATCATTCTGCGAAAGCAATCGAGGGCCTGCATGCAGGAGAATTTGGCCCACCTATGTACGCCTTTAATCACGAAGCAGAGAAAGGTGACTACGAGATGCTGATAGCAAAGACCAGGGAAAGTATCGCTTTGATGGGCGAGCAGGACCCAGAAACAATTAACGCATTGGCTGGCAAAACTGTGATCTTCAAGCTCGGTGCAAACGAGATGCCATTTACTGCGGAAAATTTTGCGCTTTCATTCTCGCTACCGAATTTCTACTTCCACGCGACTACCGCTTACGACATATTGAGAATGCAAGGCGTAGAAATTGGCAAAATGGACTTTCTCGGGAAAATGCGTATCGGAGTTTAACGAAACTCGACACGCGGCAAGCTTTTAATCAAGGATTGTTTTCTGGACTCAAACATCGAAGTATTGAGTTTGCAGCAGTCACGCAAGCGCTTACTCTGGCTGCCGCGACTTCAGAAGATTAGGGAGGAGACATGACGCTATTAATAATTTTGGCTCTACTTTTGGCGTTGCTGCAGGTTTGGGTCGCGCCGATGGTATTCAGTTTAGATCGACTTGAGTATTTACTTTCAAACAGAGACCAAAACGACCCCGAAGAATCAATTCACTGCGCTCGTGCGAAGCGAGCAGCGGCAAATCTTCAAGAAAGCCTACCGGCATTCCTAGTTCTCAGTGTTTTGTCGGTAATACTGCAGGTCGATAACTCAAGTCTTATGACCTATTGGTTGGCTCTACGTGTCGCTTTCGCCGTGAGCTACATAGTGGGCTTGATCTATATCCGAACGGCATTTTGGTTAGGCTCTCTCGCCTGCTTAGTCATGATGGCGATCTCTTTACTGTAAGCCCCTCCGAGGCTGAGACGAATTAGAGTAAGTCGAGCTTGCAGTAGACTTCTAGCCAGCCGGCGGGGTGAAATCTTGCTCTAGTTGCCTAGCCCCTCGCAGGATGTTTCCCAACGCATAGTTGCCCTCGTGACAGGCGACTTCATAAAGCTTGCCATTACTCGCCCTCCAGGAGTATTCGCCCGCCCAAGGTTTTGACCATACATCGGGGTTGTCGACTTCAAATCTATAAAGAAGTCCTCCATCGGGGTTTCGACTAAAGTATTCTTTGACTTTGAGGTTCTCATTTGCGCCAGAAAGCGCTGGAAATTGGCCAAAATTAGCAGTCTCTACAACCAAAGTATTGCCCTCCCAGTAACCAACCGAGTCGCCTAGCCAACTACTAAGCTCCTCGGAGTTGTGCTCTCCATTAATTCGAATGATCCGCGCATCGTGATTCATTTCCGTCAAGATCATGACATGGCTTGGTGTTTGAATAATGCGCTTATGGTTGTTGTAAATGTTCGGCAGCATTGGTGGACCGGCGGTTGATCTAGAACCTACGATGCAACGCTCAGCTAGAGGTCGCTGTTCTATATCATCATAGGGGCCCTTACCATCGGGGTTTTCGAGCCACCAAGCTGTTCCGGTATTCCTACTGGCTGCAAGATCCTGTGAACGCCACAAGAGTCGCCATTGTGCTTGCAACTGCGCCATCCTGCTTAGTCCAAATTCGGTCATCTCAGGAATTCTTCCGTCCCTCGGAGAAGTGAGGATTGACGTTCTGAAACGACCATCGATGTTCGCAGCGGACTCGCCGATATCGAGCCAGAACATATTGTAGCCGCCAACCCTACCACCAGACTCTGGTGCAGATCGGTTGGGGTCACTACTGGAGTTTGCTCGCTGAACTCTGGCAGCAAATTGCGTTTCAATAACTTTCGCTTCTTCAGGCGTAAGGAATAATTTATCTCCATACATTTTAGGACGCTCAAGAGGGGTAAGTGTCCCCACGTCGTACATACCAGAAAGATTGGTCTCCGCTGCTATGATTGATGATGCAGCTGATGCCAATAAGGTTGAAACAAACAGTAGAAATCTTTGCATCCAGAAGGTCATTTATTTCGTGCCCCATGTTTTTTAAAAGACCGCAGCAAAACTTATACCACATAAGCAACAATCAGAATCAACCCTGAACACCGTTTGTACGCAGTCAGGGCTAGGTCAATATTGGGTACCAGCCCGGGTATTTGGACGGCGGTATCGTTACCATGGGATCAAAGTAAAATATGCGCTAAA
>MDSZ01162374.1_pt1 | contig 12964 bp, 8 predicted proteins | sample 811201 | NCBI WGS metagenome assembly MDSZ01 (sample SAMN05326647, study PRJNA326480) | marine metagenome | isolation source: seawater | place: Indian Ocean: North | collected 2010
AAAATCATGATTAAGCCCGCTAGGGCAATCGAGTTCATCGCGATTGACTTCGTGGTAGCCTCAACCGGTGCGTCTTTTGACGACTAAAATAAACTTAGAAACTATATAAATTATACAAGGAGAACCTAAGAAATGCCATTCTGGTCAGAAAATTTTGGAGAGCGCGACAGCGGGCTTAAAGATCCAAAACGTCAATTTAGATTTAAAGTAGAGTTCACAGGAGTACAGAACCCAAGTGGTGGTCCCGTGATGTGGTACGCTAAAAGTGCAACAAAGCCTTCATTCTCGGTAAACTCTGCTGAACATGTGTATTTAAATCACAAGTTTTATTACCCAGGAGCGGTAACATGGAACGATGTGAGTGTTGTCCTTGTAGACCCTAGAGATCCAGATGCTGCTGCTACTCTTTCCGATATCGTAGAAATTTCTGGCTATAAGCCGCCTTCCAACCCAGATAGTTTGGGAACAATGTCAAAGGCGAAAGCAGCAGGCGCACTGGGTTCTGTTAATATTATTCAGATTGATGGTGATGGTAAAGAAATTGAAAAGTGGAGTCTCCACAACGCCTTTATCTCTGATTTGAAATACGGTGATTTAGCTTACGGTAACGATGACCTTGTAGAATTAACAGTTCAGTTTAAATATGATTGGGCTGAGCTTGATAGTAAGGGTGGTCCCTCTAGGGCCCTCTATGGCTCACAAGGCTCTCTGTTCTTTAAGCAATAAAGTCTTACAAAAATCATCAAATGATGCTATAATAATTTATATCTAGAAACGAAGAGGTGTATATTGTCTAGAAATAGTGATAGAATTGGGGGAGCCACCCAAAATCAAGATACGGCTCCCCCACAACAAGTGGCGCAAAATAATGAAACAAACGATTTTTCATTTATTGTACCAACGGAATTAGTAGATTTGCCGTCAAGGGGCTTGTTTTATCCAGATGGCCATCCGCTTAAAGATAATGAAAGTATTGAAATTAAGCAGATGACGGCAAAAGAAGAGGATATGCTCACCTCTCGCTCCTTATTGAAAAAAGGTGTAGCACTTGATAGGGTGATGCAAAGCATTATCGTCGACAAGTCGATTGATCCAGAATCGATTTTGGTTGGTGATAGAAATGCGATATTAATAGCTACTAGAATTTCTGCCTATGGCAGCGACTATAATACAAAAGTAACATGCCCAGCATGCGGAACTACGCAAGAGTATTCGTTTAATTTGAATAAGGTTGGCATTACCGACGCGGGTAGCTTTCAAAAAATCCCAGAAGAGGTATCACTTACCGATGACGGAACATTTGTTACAACACTTCCAAAAACTGGTTTAAACGTCGAATTTAGACTTCTTACCGGTAATGATGAGTCACAACAGGTAAAAGGCATAGAGATGGACAGAAAATCTCGCGGCCAACATGAAAAAAATGTTACCCGGCTTCTTTCCAATATTATAGTATCTGTAAATGGGAACACAACAGCACAGGCCATCAATTATGTAGTTCAGAATATACCGTCTATTGATGCGAGACACTTAAGAACGATTTATAGAGTAGTAAATCCAAATATTGATATGACACAGTATTTTGAATGCAGCAACTGTGACCATGAGCAGGACATGGAGGTGCCGCTCACCGCGGACTTTTTTTGGCCTGACCGATGATTACATGGAAAACGTGTATGAGCAGTTTTTCTTTCTAAAATATAGTGGAGGCTGGTCAATATCAGAGGCTTACAATTTGCCAATTGGTCTTAGAAAATGGTTTATAGAAAGACTCGCTAAACAACTCAAAGATGAGAAAGAGGCGATTGAACAGGCTCAAAGAACGTCCGGATCAGGTAGATCGCAAACATACGAGTTGTCTTCAAACTCTCCAAGACCTCAATCATTTAGTAAAAAATACTAGGCAAGGTTTATCCTTGTCTTTTTTTATGTAAACTATTTACTTTTAAGGAGATATCTGCGTGGCTAGTTCATTCGACGATATTATTAAAGTACTCAAAGGCATTGAGGGTGCGATAAAAACACAGGCCGACGATGACCGGCGCCAGCGCGATGCAGAAAGGCTCGATGCAGAAATCAAAGCTGACCAGGATCGCGCCGCGGCGCAAGCTAAAAGAGTTGAAAATGCTCAGAAAGAACTTGCAGTCCAAAAAGAAAAACTCAAAGATCTTCAAGAAGAGGATTCAAGACTTCAAAAAATTAATAAGCTATTAGGCACTTCCAGCCAGCGCTTAGAAGATCAACAAGCGAGCAGAAAAAGACTCAATGACCTTGCGATAGAAGAACTTAAAACAAAGCAGAAACAATTAGAGCTAGAAAGAGAAAGTGTTGATAAGGGAGCTGATCCACAAAAATATAAAGAATTAACTGATGCCATGGCAGATCTTGATGCACAAATGGCTCTTAAGAATAGAACAGCGGAAAAAGAGCTAGCTATATTGTCAATGAACACTAAAGGCTACCAAGAGTCGATACAGTTCATTCAAGAAAGTGCGCTAGTTTACGGTAAGCACTCGTTTGCAAATGTTGGCATGCTATTGTCGTTTAAAAACTTAGTAGGGGCAATGAATAACGCCAACGTCATGTTTGAAATAGTACGTGCAGGTATCGGTAGTTTAATTAATACTATGTTTGCGTTTACGATGTCAATTGATACCGAAACTCATGCAATCATGAGGAATACCGGTGCATCCTTAGACAACGCAAAAGCAATGCAAGCCAATGCACAGGAACTAGCCTATTTTGGAGTCGAGGCTAAAGAGGTCACAGAATCCGTTACATCTTTAAGATCGCAATTCCAAGACTTTACTTTTTTTACTGTTGACACACAAAAAGAAATTAAAAATACATCTGTACTCTTAAATGAACTTGGAGTTAGCTTTAATGATAGCTCTAGGGCGATGCAAAACATGGCTGTCACAATGGGAATAAATGGAGCGGCTACAGCTGCAGCGGCCCGAGATCTGACTGATTTTGCGCATGTGATACAAGTGATACCGTCAGAGCTTATGTCTAATTTTGCTGCAGCCGGTGATAGCTTGGCTAAATTTGGAGATGAGGGAATAAGCTCTTTCAAGGAATTAGCAATCCGCTCTAAGGTAACAACATTAGAAGTTGAAAAAATGCTTAGAATGGTAGAGAAATTTGACACATTTGAGGGTGCCGCTGAGCAAGCCGGTAAACTGAATGCTGCATTGGGTGGAAACTTTGTAAATGCGATGGATTTGATGATGACAACAAATCCTGCAGAACGCTTTGATATGATCAGAGATGCTATCTTAAACACTGGACTTTCATTTGATGATATGTCATACTACCAAAGGAAGTTCTTTACCGAAGCGGCGAATTTAGATTCAGTGGCAGATCTTGCCAAAGTTATGCGAGGCGACTTCAGTGGTATGGCGGGCGATGTCATGAAATCTTCTGACGAATTTGAAAAATTAGCAGAAAGAACAAAAGCAGTTCAAAGCGTACAAGAAAAATTCAAGACGCTGCTTATGTCTATGATACCTGTATTTGAGCCACTTATTCATAATCTAAATTTGTTATTACAAGACATGAGTACAGAAGAATTTAATGCCATTGCAGAAGATATAATGTCCTCGGTTAGCATGATTGCTAAAGTATTAGTTGCGATAATCCCACATCTCGACACCATTGTCATTTTAATGGGTACTAAAGGCTTATTTAGTTTGGTCGGCGGAGTCGCTTTAAAATTTAAACTAATGAGACAGGTATTCGGCAACGTGACCGGTGTTATCGCTGGTCTTGGCCAAGGAATATCAAATCTTGGCGGGAAACTAGTAAATATGGTCAAGAACTTCCGCGGCGGCAGTGCCGCGGCAGGAGCCATGATTGGGCCCATACAAGATTTATCATCGACTGCCTCTGATTTAGCTGAAGGTGGCTCTGATGCAGCAGGCGCCGTTGACAATCTTAGCGGCAGCATGCAAAGAAATGCCCCTGCAGCTAAAGGGGCTGGTAAAGGTCTCGTCCAGGTTGGCGTTGCGGCTGCTTTGATGGGTGTTGGTATAGGTGCCGCAGCATTCGGCGTTAGCTACCTTGTGGACTCTTTTATGGGCCTTGGAGATGCCGCCTACCCTGCTGCTCTTGGTATATTGGCATTTGGTGGCGCCTTGGCTTTATTTATGTTTGGTATGAAGCTTCTTCTTCCAGTTATAGCTGCCGGCTCTGTGGGGCTCGGACTGTTTACATCTGTTGTAGTAGTTTTAGCAGCTGCATTTGCTGGTATGGCACTAGCGACAGCAAAGGCTGCTAGCTCAATCGGTGAGATGTTTAAGGCGATGAGTGCCAATAGCATGGATGATTTTAAAGAAGTTATGGGATATTTCACGACAGGTACGGACGGAATATCCAAGGGAATCACCACCGTCACAGAAAATATAGATCTGCTTGTTAAATCAATAAACTCAATCTCCGCAGATAATATTACGGCTCTTGGGGATGCCATGACCGCAGTTAGTGCCGCGGCCAGTATTGAAACTACAGCGTTAAAAAATGATATCAAAGATATTATGAGTTCTATTAATGAAGTCAGTCTTCCAAAGATCAATGCGACCACGGCACTGATAGGTGCTGTCGGTGGCGCGGCCACTGCTACCGCTGCCGATCCAATGGCTGGGTTCGATCGTCGTCGCTCAACAGGTGAAAAACCTGTTGTAAAGGTATATATTGGAGACACCGAGTTAAAACAAACGATTAGGACAGTCGTTAACGGCAGATTAGCGGAACTCGGAGTTACAGATTAGGAGATAACAAATGGCAGATAAAAGCAAATTCGATTCAGAAAAGTATTCAAAACCGGTCTTGGGGCAAGGACGAGGGCAGGGCACGGGAGTGGCCGGCCTGGACGACGGCAAGATAGTTTTCGTCGACGTTCCTGGAACGACTGATGGGCTCGCTAATAACGCTGAAGCAGTGTTATCGTTTCAACACACTCCAAGCGGCAAAGATGTGTTTTTCAAAGCTTTCATCGATACGTTTACAGAAACCTACTCTTCCAATTTTAACGAAGAAACAGTTTTTGGTCGGACTGATCCAATTGTTACGTTCAAAAACACAACAAAGAGGGTGACATTATCGTGGAAAATTCCTGCTGAAACGATGAGCGAAGCATATGAAAATCTTGAAAAAGTCCAAAGCTTATCGCAGTTTCTTTATCCGACATACGAGTCGATCCCAAATGCACTGACGCTCTCACAGACGCCGCTTTTGCGTCTTAAGGTGATGAACTTACTGTCAAAAACAAGCTCTGGTACCACTGACCAAAAAAACGATGCAGATGTTGGCAAACGCAGACTTCTTGGGGCACTCAACAGTTATCGCTCAACTAGTTCGTCCGATCAAGGTATTTTAGGTGTGATTACATCAATGAGCGTAGATCACAATTTAGGTAATTTGGATATAGGTGTCCTTCAAACAACAACAAACACAATCTTACCCAAGATGATATTTGTAAGTATTGACTTCATAGTTTTACATGAAGAAACACTTGGGTGGGGCCGAACAAAGAATGGAACCAAGTTCAATGCTCCCACTTTCCCTTACAACATCAATGAGATTGATACTGAAGCTACCGAAGATCAAGAAAAATATGGAATCAGCTCAACAACGCTGTACAGAGAATTTGAAAACGTAAGAAGGAAAAGGCGAACAAAAGAACAAGATTGTGATAATGAAAGAGCTGCTGTGGAAAGAAACGCTGAGATGGCACGTCAAAGATATTCTGGGATGTTTGGAGAAAGAAGATATAAACGTGACATGAACAGGGTTAATCGACTCAACACCAAAAAAGAGGCGTTGCGCATGGCCAACAACGGCGAAACCCTTTCGAAAAGAAAACAGGCTAAGCTAGCAGCGTTAAGCGATATTACATCCGGCCGAACGTTGACACCTCAAGAACATCTTACAATTGCTGGCTGCTATGACGACACTGCGGCATCTGAGGGCACTGGGCGTGATAATCCTACTGGCACACCTATTGATGTCAATGACCTGACCAGCATGGATTTTTAACCAATAATTGAGATGAAAAACAATGTCTAGATATAATAAATCAAAAGTATTAAATAACTCAAGTGAATATTATCGCTACTTACGTCAAAAACGAAATAATACCAAAAACATAGAACATTATGAAACACCTGTGCTTTATCATCCTGGTGTTTTAGAGCGCGCTAGTATTCAAACAACTGATCACATTTGGAAAAGCAGCGACAGGTTTTTCAAGCTTGCTCATAAATTTTATGGAGATTCTACATTTTGGTGGGTGATAGCATGGTATAATGGAGCGCCAACCGAATCTGATTTAGCGCCCGGAGATCTAATAGCAATACCAATAGATTTGCGTGAAGCCCTAACAATATTAGGAGTGTAAAATGGGAGCAAGTAAAGAAGATTTCCTAAAAGCCCACACAGGTAATAAAAATGTTACTGATTGGGCAAACAAAAATTTTGATTCCTTTAATTCTGAGCTTCAAAATGTAGGCCCCGCGGTAGCAAGATATAATGATCAGGCCGCTGAGTATGAGCAAGCTGTTAACAGAATAATCAATGATTCTAGCACTACTGGTGCCCGATCGGAGTCAGTGGATGATCTTTCATTAAAAGTTAAAATCCCTGAGTCATATGAGACTATTGGATCCCGTGCCGGCGCTGTTAAAAACAGCATGGATGAAAACCAGAGACTCTTGAACACACTCAACAAAATAGGCCCCACAGATGACTTAAGTGGAAAAATTCAACTGCTAGACGATTATGTGTTATTTAATGAAGATGAAAACGGCAACAGTTTATTATCAAATTCTGTATTAGAGGATATTGCTAACGCAAAAATTACTTTAGCAAATCTTAAAAATGCTAAAGAGGCGATTCGATCTCACGCACAAAAAATAAAATCCCTCAATGATCAACTAAAGAGAGCGCTAGAAAAAGATAGCAGACAGGCGAGATCCGACGCGTCCAGGCTCGATGAGGGTTATGGTGGTACTCGTGATTTCGGAAAAAGAGACGGAGAGAGCAGGTCCGATGCTCTTGCACGCCGAACCGCAGCTCTTGAAGCTACGAAAGATGCGTTTACAGTAGCAAACACCCAAAATAACACTAGCATCACCTTTAGAGAACAGTGTCTTTTGCAAGCAAATATTGTAAAATTAATTAAAATCAAGAGAGACATTTTAGAAGCTTCACAACCACGTGAAGTGCCTTATGTTTTTGATGGAAGAAACAAGGCGCTTGATATTGAGGGTGAGCCGTACGGCTTCATGAACAAACTTACACAGCCGGCATCCACAGCGGCCTTGTTTTCATTGCCCAACACAATATTATCTCAACTTCAGCCATACATCAGATTATATAAGGTGGTTTTTGATGAAAACGGAAAAGATCAATACGATTTGCCAGTTGAATTTCCATCACATTTTGGACAAGAAACGGAAGATATCACTGCCTTGTTAAAAACATCCAAGCGCCGCGGCCATGGCGTTGGTTTGAAAAGTTTTAATTTTTCGTATGAAGGATCTGATCCTTTTGCGATCAAGAAAAGCATAAAAGCTTCCTTAGAAATATTCGCGGCATCTTTTGAAGAAATATTAGATGACCGCGGCGGCTACTCGTATGCTGATCTGGCTTTGAAAACGGGCACCAGTGAAATGAACAAAAAAGTAAAACAAAGGAGTTCTTCTGCAGAGGTACAAGAAAACCTTTCAAAACTAAATTTTAGACTCAAAGCGGTGGTCGGATATTCTTACCCAAAAAATTTAGTGATTCCGTCAAACTATGATATATCAGCCGAACAAATTAAGCAAGCAATTTATAACAGCTTTGTTACACTAAATTTAACTCCAACGGTGCACGAATTTGATTTTGACGATACGGGTCGTCTAAACTTTAAGATTAATTATCTGGCATATGTGGAAGATTATTTTGATCAGGCATATTTCAACATTTTTTCAGATATACGAGCTACAAAAAACACCTTTAGAAGAAGAATGCTAGAAAAAGCGTATAAAGAAAACTGCAATCTTGACGGCTTAAAAAAGCTCAAAGAACAAGGCAAGAAAGATATCGAGTTAGAGGTGAAAACGTCTATGCAGACCCTTATGGGTGGATTATTTGAAAATGGTCGCGTATACGCCTTAAATGTACCGTATGACGATCTTTATGAGGCAGCAACAAACCCGATGTATAATGTTTCTTCTATTGATAAGCTAGAACAATTACCAGGAGGTCTAGACCCGGTTGAAACCACTGTCGAGCGCGCCACAAAAACGTCCTCCGAGCCTGCAGCAGAAAAGCCTGAAACTGGATGGGATGTAGAAAAGCAGCAGCCATCATTAAATTCAAATAGATACGAGCAAGTTGCATTTTTCTTTTTGGACGATTTACTGGATGTGATGATGGGTTATATAGACGAATCACTATCAGAAGATGGCTATCAAAAAGTTATTGATCAACTTCAAAGTGAAGGAGAAATGTCAGTTAGACTTGGTGCGCAAGAAAAACAGAAAATAGCCAAAAACGCACAATGTTTTAAAAAGCTTAGAATACTTTTGGGTCCAGTTGAACTCAAGGACCCTACGAGCCCTAATGATTATGTTAATGCTTCACTCGGTGACATCCCCATATCTGCAAAATATTTTGTGGAATGGATGACATCAAAAGTAATAGCAAAAAATCGTGTATATTACTCCATAAGCAAGTTTATTAATGACTTTGTTAAGAATTACCTCAGAAACTTCTTGAATGACGAAAAATGTTATGGACAAGCAACCAAACAAAGGATAACCTTTTACAGTGCCAATGTCACGTCATATCCAGAGGATGATGGAGCAGAAACAATCGATGAGATAACCAGATATATCGCTCGAAACGGAACGAGTTCTGACACTTATACTGGGCGTCTAAATATCAACACCATTGAGCAAAGTGGAATACTAAATACAATGGGAAAACGCAATGATCCACGTAGTCTTATTGATGGTGGAGAAATGAATTATATGGTCTTTTTTGCTGGCCGAACGCATCCAAAATCAAAACAACAAGGTTCGTACTTTGACGATTCATTAGCTGGAGTTTTTCACTATGTTTTAGGTAAAGATTCTGGTGTCGTTAAAAATATAAAACTCGATCGCAACACGATAACTGGCCTTAAAGAGCTTAGGTTCGAACAGGAGGGCTTTGATGGCCTTGAGCAGTTAAGAGAAGTTTACGATGTGTCTATAGATACCTTTGCTATGCCAACCACCTACCCCGGCACTTACATTTTTGTGGATCCTAGGGGGTTTGCTCCAGAAACGAACCCATACGATGGCTCCCCTAGTAGCAAAAATGGGTTATCATTACCGTCGATTGAACTAACTAAATTTGGTATAGGCGGATATTTTATGATATATAAATCTGAAACTACATTACGAGAGGGTCTAGCTGAAACAAAAATAAGCGCTAAATGGGTTTCTGGAATGGAATCCGAGGCCACTGTAGCCGGCACCGCAGATACAGAAATCGAGTCTAATCCAGATACATTTAGGGGTGTTAGAAAATGTGCAGCGCGTACTGACAGAGAAGTTCCAGCCAAACCAAGGGGAATTCAAGCTGCTAATGAAGATACTGTTAGTTCAAATCCAAATCCATAGGGGAAATTAAATGTCTTACTTTTTAAAATCTGATGACAGCGATGGTGCGAAAGATACTTTTCAAAAAGCACTTATTTACAAACACTTCATGAGTCCCGATCAGGACGTTTATGACAATTTTATCGATTTTCTAAATTCTGAAAAGTATCTTTATGGCAGAGTTTCGTATAAATACGTACCCATCGAACTTGATCTTGATAACATGCCGCTTTCCCCTGTTCCTGCAGGTGTTACATCTGCTGGTTCAGAAGCAACTAGCATAATGGCTGCAGCGTTTGTCAGTCTGGCGTTTGAAGAACTTAGAGGGGCATATACGAAAAAATCAATGGAGGTTGGTTTTGAGAAGGATAATCCTCATATATCTGATTTAGTAGCCGCACAAGCTTACGTCAGTCCACGACAACTGTATGCTGCCCACATAGCAAAAATGCAAAATAGTATATTAGAAAGCTTTAGAAGAAACAGAATTAGGTTTGCTGATTTTGGTGAATTCTTAAGAAAAATATTTCCAATAATACAAGATATCGCCAAAACGATGCCTTTCACATATACCGGGTTTATAAAAAGCAAATACTGTGATCCGAGAGTTTCAGGCCTTGTAATTGACCTAGTACAGGGTCAAGATTTTAATAACGACCAATATAAGATAGAAAATTTCAAGAATTCTCGTAACTGGACATATTATTTAAACGTTTGCCGTTCATACGGTTTTTCTGTGGATGTGTCAAATCCTTGGCGACTTGTAGCTGACATTGGCTCATCTGAAATGGTTGATTATGCACAGCGAACAATTGGTTGTGGGTTTAACACAACTGAAGAAATTTTAGCTTTTGGATATCGCCCGGCCCACATTGTATTCTATGAAAATTTTGTAACTTACCTTTTGAATATGTATACAGTTTCAAAAACAGAATACGAATACCCAGAAATGTGTGCAGATGGAACCTTGAGAAGTAGAGTTGTCAAGCCACCAACATATACGGTTGCCCAAATCAAAAATAAATTTTTAAAACCTGACAAATTGCTAAAACTTTATATGAAAGTTAGGTTTATGGAAGATGAAAATAAATATTCCAAGGGTGAATATAAGCAGCTTGAAGCTAAAACATTGAGCATCCAAAGAACTTCTGGCACCATGGCTGCCCTCGACGCCTTCGAAGTATTTATCGGCCAAACGTATAACTACAGTGGCTCCTTGACAGACAAGATCAATCGTGTTAAGATTGTTAAGAGCATGGAAGAAGAAGATATCATGATGGGCAAATTAGATACTCATGGCGGCTCTTCAGGTGGTGGCTATTGATATTTCAAACACTTGATGACAAATCAGAGTGTGTGGGAGTTTATTGTGACGGTAACCTCCACTTTGATCAAATACCGGAAGATTTAACAGCCACGTGGAAGTATACTGGTTCCGTTAACAGTGATGGTATAAAATACGCTTGGATCATCGCCCAGGGTGCATCTTTAGAAGAGTGCTGTCCGGAGTATTTATTGCCGAGGTACAAAAAGATAGCTCAAAGAATGAATGCTTTTTATAAATCTTTTAAGATCGCAAAGATGAACCTGATGGATCATTGTATATTTGATTTAATCCCTCAAGATTCGCTGAAAGAATTCTGCGAGGTAAAAAATCTTATAACCGAACATGTAATAGAAAATTACGAGATTCCAAATAATTATGATTTCCTCGATGGAGCATATAAGCTGGTGTACGACATAAAAGAACAACAAATCAACGCCGATATCAAAAATTGCCGTAGTATGATGACTAACACCAATAACAGACTCGGTATAAAAAAGATAATGTCTAGTTCAAGGCACATTGATTACAATATTTTTGGCACATCTACCGGGCGCCTTGCTACGAATAATAACTCGTTTCCGATCCTCACAATGAAGAAGGATTTTAGAAAGTGTATAAAGCCACAAAATGATTGGTTTATATCTTTTGACTACAATGGTGCCGAAGTGAGAACTGTGTTAGCTCTATTGGGATTACCGCAGCCATCTGGAGATGTGCATGAGTGGAACATGAACAATATTTTTCATAAACAAACAATTTCCAAAAAACCCTCTAGGGATGAGGCAAAGGTGTTATTTTTTGGATGGTTATACAATCCTGATTCTGAGGTTATTAAGAACAGCATCTATGATCGTGATAAAATTGTAAAACAATATTATATCGACGGACACGTACATACGCCCTTTGATCGAAAAATAAAAGTTGACAGAAGAAGAGCGCTTAGTTATACTGTGCAGAGTACCACATCTGACTTGGTGATTGAGAGAGCCATGGCTATAAAAAAGACCATAGAACCGACAAAATCTTTTATATCGCATATTATGCACGATGAGATCGTGATTGATTTTGCTGATGAAGATCGACATCTTTTACAACAAATCAAAAAGCAATTTGCCGATAATAGATTAGCTACCTATGAAGTGAATGTTTCCGCGGGAAAGAATTATTATGATATGGAGAAACTGAAGATATGATTTCTGTTGTCGGTATTGGTAATGCTGCATCAAAGGTGGTATCGAAGTTTTCTGAGATACCGCAATACGATGTTTATATGCTGAATAGTGAAGTTAAAAAGAACTCAAAGTACAAACATAAACTTGCGCGCCTTGAAGATCCTGAACAGTGTGAACAAAATGTTCCTGATCTCAAAAAGTTCTTTAGTGGATTGAAGAAGCGAGTACAAGTGTATATTGTGGGAGCATCTATTAGTTCAAACTATTCTCTGGGTGTGTTGGAGCAAATAAAAGATCATGAGCTAGATATCGTCTATATCAAACCAGACACAACCCTTTTATCAGGACTACCACTACTCATGGAACGCGCAGTTTTTGGTGTGCTGCAAGAGTATGCCAGATCGGGTCTTTTTCGTAGTTTTACCATATTTTCCAACGAGGCGATAGAGAATTCTCATCCGAACATCAACTTGAAGTCTTACTACGACACTTTAAATGAAACTGTGTTTTCGACTATGCATTACATTAATTATTTCGAACACACAGAGCCTCATATTGGCAGTGTTTCAAAGCCGGCCGAAGTTAGTAAGATAAGAACAGTTGGTATGCTTAATATGAAAAATCTTGAAGAAAATTGGCTTTACGAGCTTGACACACCACGGGACTTGTGTTATTATATGTGTATAAATACAGACAGATTAGAAAAGGAATCGGGCCTACATAAACGGTTGGTAGGCATATTAAAGAATAAGCCTAAAAATGCTTTTAGGAAAATTTCATATTCAATATATGAAACACATTTACCAGACTTTGGGTTCTGCGTTGCCCATACT
>MDSZ01131616.1_pt1 | contig 12961 bp, 7 predicted proteins | sample 811201 | NCBI WGS metagenome assembly MDSZ01 (sample SAMN05326647, study PRJNA326480) | marine metagenome | isolation source: seawater | place: Indian Ocean: North | collected 2010
CATTACCACCTTCGACAGAGCCGTCTTCTGTGATATTTTTGATTGATATTAATCGTATTGGGAGCCCTTTCGGATACTCTAGCATCACTTCTTCCGCAGATGCAAAAGATCCATCTGGCAATAATTGTTGGTCGGGCAATCCTTCTACCGATTGGTTTTGCAGGTTAGCAGCAAGGTCTCCTTCTCGCGCAACAGCAATTCCTCGATCTTCCATTTCTGCGACTACTCTAGCACTTTCTTCAATATTGTTCGCTGCTACTTTACCAGCCAACTTTTCTGTTTGTCTTATTATCAAGGCTCTTTGGAATTTTTCCCCTCCCGTAACTTGGTCTTCAACGTCTTTTATTGCTCTTGTACATTGATTCACTGTATAATTTGCTTTTTCAAGAGTGTTTTTATTTTTACCATCGGGATCATTTGGTGCTCTAGCTGCATTAGTTGCGCCTTTTTGCGAACCATCTCCACTGTAATCGAATTGTGCCGTTACCGTTGTTGAAAATTTTGTTGGAGAAATCGTTGAATTTACTCTTGTTACAATATGGTATCCGCCAAAGCCCAAAGCATTTGCAATTGATGCTTTTTTACCATTTTGTGGACCGACTCTTGGATCCCATGCTTTTGAATTATCGCCTATACCAACCGGATCAATCCAAACAGTCATGCCGGGATAAAATAAAGTATTTCCAAACATTTCAACTGTTGCTTTATAGACAGCACCCAGTTGCATTTTTCCATCAAAACCATTTCTAAAAAATCTAGCCTCTCGAACATATTGCATGTCCGTTTTTGCAAACTTGATACTTTTTACTATTCCTCTGTCTGAGCCGATGTTAAGGTGATGAACACCATTGTTCCCATCTTCACTATATTTACCTGTGCCTTTATAAAGCAAGGAAGACATAACTGGATAAATGACAACGTAATTATAATATCTACTGACCGGCACAACTCCAAAATCATCTGTTTTCAGCGGGAGCTTATTCTGTTTATAAACCACATCACATTCAACTTGTGTATCTCTGATCGCGCCAGCAGCAGTTTTACCGCTATAAGCTCTAATCATTTCTGGAAAGGGATCAAATTTTCCCTTTTTGCCATTGCCGAGACCAAGAAACGAAGTTGTTTGAAATCTAATTTTCTTTTTTGAAACTCTAGATACACAAACTTCAGACAATGCCTCAACAACAAGGTCATTTGTTAGGTCTCTTATGAAAGACATGACAGGATATGTTTTTCTTTTTGATTTTATAACATGTTGCGTATACCATTCAAAAAAGTAATCAGTTGCTATTGGTATATCTGCTATGTTTGCCGTATGAGTTGTCACTTCTTTATCTATAAAAAGCTGATAATCGAAGTCACACAAAATAACCTTTGTTTTATCGATTGCTGATCTCATATGGATTCCTTCATCATCGTACATGCAATCTAAAATTGTATATATGAGGTCTCCCATAAAAAAGAAATTTGTTCTATTTTCAGAATTATTCAAATCGGTTGGTTTTTTATCTTTTGTGTTTGACACTAAACCTTCTAATAACGGAGTGCTGCTAAAAGTTCCAAATTTTTTAAACTCTTCGCCATCTGATCTTCGTATAGTACATTGATGAATTAGACCACGCTCAATTAGTCTTTGCATAATTGATTGATATGATCTTTTTATCATCCCAACATCACGGGCTATCAAAGCTGCTCTTAGTTGTCTCATTTGAGATTTTGAACATATTTTTGCGCTGACTAGTCTTTGAAACTCCGCTTCTCTTTGTTTGGCATCTTCTCTCATAAGTTGTAATTCTGGTGTCCAAAGTGCATCAAGCGATGGTGAGCGCATAGCAGATTCAACATATGCTCTATATTGAAAAGTCATGTCAACGGTTCCATCAGGTCTTATATCAAATTCATGGTCAACCATATTTAAGTAAAAGGATTTGTTCATTCTAGTCAATGCTTGTGCTAAAGATTTTCTATCTGTAACTCCCATTTGTTTCAAACGTGGATTTAAAATTGTTTCAAATTTTGCATAGTTTGGTAAATGCCATCCAATATCTGCTCTAATTCTGTAATTTGATGGTTCATAGACTGATACGTCTGTATCTGTATCTGTTGCGCCCGGAAATATAACTAAATCAGAAAAAGACCACTTTTTTGCCAGCCCTTCTCTTTCTCTTATAAAATCATTGAAAGTTTGAAAGAACAGTTTTAGACTAACTTGTATATCATTGCGAGATGTTGCTGGATTTGACCCTTCAAAAGAAAAATTCATTTCTTTTATGCCTGCTCCGTTTCCTTTATCATATTTAGCAGTTCTAAGTTTTGTAATTCTTTCTACATTTTCATGATTTTCAAATACAAATTCTACTTCAGTTAGAGTTCCATTTTTATCTCCATAGACTTTATATAATCTAATTTTTGGAACCAAAGCGGAGGCAATATCTGGTGGCATTCTTAGAAATGGCTTTACGGCATCTGCTTTTGGTGTTATAAGCATATTAACTATGTCTTTTGTATTGGCATTTGCTGTTGTTGAGGCCATAAAAAGACGATTACTATATGGTCCAAATCTGTGAATATTTGTATTTTGCCCTGCTCTAATTGGTTGGCTTAATTTTGTTGGCATTTTTTGCTTTATTATAGATCTGTTATATGCTGTCAATGTTGAGTGATTTGTGTTTCCTTTTTGTTCCATTGTTCTTGGCATGTTTAACAAAAGAGCACATTGTTTATAAAATTTTTGTCTATCTCTAATTTGTTGCTCTGTTAGCTCTACTTCTGGTTCTACTTGTGCTCCTCCTTCTACAACTGTTGTCCCAGTAGCCATTTGTGAAACAGCGGCAACAACTCTTGACCTTACACTGTCCGCAGCTTTTTTGGCGTCGAGGCCGGTTTTGGCTGCGCGTTTCAAATCAGCATCTTGTTGCGCTTTTAAGTTTAGAAACACTAAAATGGCTTTTGCACTTTCTATTCTATTTGCTATATCTATGAATATTTCATACGCAGTTACATCTCTTGCAAATAGATATACTTGCTTTATAGTCAAATTGGTAATTTCTATATCGGTTCTCGGACTAGATAAGAATGAGGCCCCCTTGAGTGGGTTGTAGACTTCTGCGATACTGATTTTTTTATCATCTGCCGTTTTTTTTACAAAACGATTGTGGGCGTGTTTCATTTTGGTCGCGTATGTGGTTTGATCCCAGCTAACCTCTTTTAGTGCTTTCTTGGCCATTTCGGAAATATTCTTACCGGTTCCTTTTGCTCTTGTAGGTAATGCATTTATTTCGTTAGCAAATAGTTTTTCCAGAGTCTGCATTGAACTTAAATTTTTGTCAAGACCTTCGGGTGCCAAACCATAGTCAAATTTTTTGGCTGGTGCAGTGGGTAGTGATGGAGATTGAACAGCAAGACCAGCATTTACTAAATCCTGTCTATGCTGAACTCGTATGCTTGATAGCGCGTCTGTTGCAAAAGCCTTGGCGGCTCGCCTTTGTTTTTTTCTAAAAATTGTATTATTTGATTCTGGCACATAGTGAGTCATTGTAAAAAAATTGTTCTTAAGTTTTAAATTGCGTAACCTTTGTTGCGTGTTCCCGCTGCCGGGAGATAATGGGTTCACTACATTGTTTGCGCCAGATTGGACATCAAGTTGATTCGATTGGGTGGCATCCATGGCACCAGCTATTGTAGAAACAACTGTATAAAGATCAATTACTCCAAGCTTTTCTTCAGTTGTATCAAATGTGCCTATTTTTTCATATTTATTTTTTTCAGTTATAGCGGTATTGAAATTACCCGATAAAAATTCTCCAACCAACAAAGATACATCATTGGTAAATTTGGATTCTTCAATACCATTTAGCGAAATAAGCGTTTGGGCTTCTTCGCTAACCTCTGATTGGAGGTTGGCTTTATATACTTGATAGCCTTTGGCATTGTTTTCTAAATCAGAGGAACCATAATATTTTAACCATAAATCTTTTTGGTAAAAATATATCACCCATTGCATTTTTTCCCAAAATTCTACTGCGATGGGGCTCGCGGGGTTACCGTCATCTCGGTAAAGTTCGTTATATAAAGGGGCTTGATAAGAAGGATCACAAATATATTTAAACATTGGACCATAATGATCCTTCATTTCATTTTGATCTGTGTCATCCTTTTGATTCCAATAGTAAACCCAATGGTCAGAGCCGGTTAGCTTTATTTCAAAATGCTCTAATATAAAAGCAAGATCAACCAAGTCCCAATCTTTATGATCGATAGCGGGGTCAAAAAGGTCTTGGTGGTGAATACCAGAGCGAAACATAATTTGACCACTATAGGATGTTAGTTGAGAATTTATACCAATCGGCTTAGGACGAGTTGGGCCATCGACTAAATATTCTGTTTTTACCATGCCTGTTTCTTGATCGATGGCAACAGACGGCCAAGGTCTATAATCAAGAGAAAGTGCAACACCTTCGCCTTCGAGCCATTTAAGAAACGAAAGAACAATCCCGGCTTTTGTGATTTTTGGATTTGAGTGAAACTTTGTCATTCTAATAACTCCAATGCTAGACTAAGATCAACTGGTATTTTTATCTTTGTTCCAATTGGAACATCTGACAGAGTTGGTCTTCTATTGAAAGAAGCTATGACCCACCAAAATTGCGGATCTCCATAAGCGCGTGTAGATAATTTCCAATATGCATCTCCCAACTGCATAATATGAATATAAGACTCTACGCCCTCTAATTCTTTATCTGTAACGGGGCGGAAAACTGGTGTCCTGTATTGTTCAATCTTATCAATGCCTCTTTTCTTAAAGAGTTTCTTGTAAGAAATATTATAATTTGTACCTTTTGTTCTAATAAAATATCTAGACATATACTACACCTCTAAAAAGGAAACTTTGTATTGAATCGTTTACCCTTGCTATTGAAACCAACATCATGTTGATGTAAAACATTGAATGAAAACGACAAAGAAATAACTTTGGGAAACAATTTAGTACCATCAACAAAGTAACCCATATCAATTTGCGGGTTCCAACTAATATTTGAAAAATAACCAAGAAGGCCACCGGAGGTCTCTGAATCATTTATAAGATTCGCATACTTTACTTTTACAAGTGGCGAACGTGCTATTACTCGACCTGTTGGCTTTGTATCTCCGCCTAAGACATCAATATAACCCGGATAAAGCATTTGAGTCAGTTTGGCACAATTATCAAGATTTGTTTTGGCTACGGCCTTATCGGCTGCTGGTAAATTTAGCGCAATTGATATGGACCTTTTTGTACCTTGAAACGTTGCAATGGGGTCAACACGGCCATAAACTTCTTCTTGACTCCAATTTGAATCAAATGTTTGACTAAAATCTGTGAGAAAGGCTGGGAAACTAACAGAAATAGAGGCCAACATACTCTCAACAGTTAGAATATTTGGTGCATTTGTTTTTACTGCGTAATTGCTAGTTGGTACTGCCATTATCTATCCCTCATTACTTTTGACCTGCTTCGCGTTTGAATTGCCCCTCTGCTAAGAATCTCTTGGTTTCTTCAGCATTTAAGGTGACATTTACAGACAATTCTTCTTTCAAAGATTTTATAGCAGATATAATACCACCGTTACTTTGCCCAATCATATCAAAAAACCCTTTAGGTTGGTTCATTGTTTCTGCGCTTGTACCGGTTGAAATAAGTGCTAAATTTTCAAGCATTGGTTTGACATTGGGTTTCTCTTCTAAGTCGTTTATAAACGTATGTGTTTTTTGAATACCTGCTTCCAAAGACAAGCCTTCAACATTTGCCCCCTTGCCTGTTAGAGCATTTAGAATATCAGCGGTGGCTTGCAATTTATCATATGGCATTGCAAGAACTTCATCCTTGATATCTCTTAGTCCACTTACAACGCGACCAAACCCAAGACTACTGAGCAACCCAACTGTTCCAATTGTTCCCAAAACAGTTGCCAATACACTCATAGATGCTGATAGTTCAGCAACCCGACCAAGACCCTCGGTCATGCTTGAAAACATATAGCCAATTGCGAATGCAAGAAGAGCGAATGCCCCAACAACGAGAGCAACAGGGCCCAAAATTGTTGCAAGACCAGCACCGAAAGTTCCCAAGCCAGCACCAGCAGCACCTAATGTTGGCGTGGCACCAGCTAAAGTTTTACTAGCTGCTCCTAAAGCACCAGAAAAGCCCGGAAGCCCAACTGCTGTAAAAAAAGTTAATAACCCTTTTAGTGGCCACAAGGCTTTGAAAACCAAGCCGAAGCCAAGTCCTAAGATTGTCAATTTTGCAAAAAGGCCACCACCCATTGACATAAATTCTAATAATACTTCAGCCACCGTTCTTAGTGGCTCAATAAGATTGCCAAGAGGCAAGGCAAGATCGGCCATAAGCATTTTGAATTGCTTTGCAACATCCATTGCGCCTTTCATTCTTTCTTCAAATTCTTTTTGTTTTTCTGCTGCAAGGGCAACTTCTGCTGCGTTTTGGCGATATTGACCCAAACTCATACCAAATATTCTTTGTGCTTCATTTAGGTCGTCAATACCTGCGGCTGCTGCTATCGCTTTTTGCTCAAACCTTCCCAACTCTTTAAAACTTCGTCCTGATGCTTGTATTGTTCTGATAAGAGTTTCTATTCTCTCATCCTCTGTCATCATTAGCAATTCTGTTGTTGATAGTTGAGAACCAAGAAGAGCGTTTAGCTTACCGGTGGTCTCTGCTGCGTCTGAGAAAGTGTCAAACTTTCCAGCGAGCCCCAATAAAGAATCCAACTCGACACCGGCAGCTTTTGCTTGAGCCGCCAAGTTCTTAAATATAGTCAGAGATTTATCGCCATATACAGCTAAGACTTTCAATGATTTATTGAACTGCTTTGTAATATCAGAGGCAGTCATGCCCAATGCTTTACCAGACATTGCAATATTTTTAGCAACATCGGTGGCGCGGTCAGCGGTCATACCTAAGTTCTTATTCAAAAACATAATTGTATCTATAGAGTCATCTGCTGAAACACCTAACAAGTCTAAACCTGCTACCGTTTTCATCATGGATTCTTGAACAGCTTCATTTTGATTTAGAAAACCGGGGAATTGTGAAAACAATGCTTCTGCTGCTTTACCGGCTTCTTCTGCTGTGATTCCAAATCTTCTAAATTCATTACCAACGGCACCAATTTGATCTTGCATTGCTCGACCTGCGCCTGTATTGGCGGCAAAGGCAGATGAAGCTTTATCAACTGCAAGAGCAAATTTCAATGTCATTTCAAAGAATTTTGTCAATATTGACATCCCAATATTCATCGCATTGAAATATTTTGAGAACTGCTTTTGAAACTCTTCTATTCCTTTAGGATCTAGTTCTCCTATTTTGTTTATAAAACTGCCTAGTCTGCTTTGTGCTATACCAAGATGTGCAGCAATACTACCAAAGAATGCATCTCCCAGTTCCTCACCTTCAGACAAAATACCACTAAATCTTTCTAATTCATCAGATGCCTTTTTACCGTTTTCTTCAATTTCCTTGAGACGCTCTATCGTGATACCAAGAGTCTCGGCAAGCTGTTCTGCTATGGCTGCTTCTCTTTCTGATCCTTCTAAAGTTTTGTCTATCTCTATTAAGCCTTGTTCTCTAAGTTTTTGAACTTTCTCAAATAGCTCGGCTTCTCGCCTTCTATAGTCGGAAATCTCCCCTTGTCTTTGAGCCACTCTGGATAAGTAATCGAGCCTTTGAATGTCATTTTTCAATTCAGCATCAGATAAATCATCAATCTCTTTTCTAATCTTTTGTTCTTTTTCCAGAAGTTCAATTCTTTTTTGCAACTCCTCGTAGGTAGGCTTTGGCATTCACATTATTCCTCGTCTTTGAAGGGCCACACAAGACCAGTTGTTTGTTCAAAGTTTTGAACAGCGATATCTAATAGTTCTCTCGCCTTCGCTGATTGTGGGTGGTCCTTGCCATATTCCACAAGGGCGTCAAGATATTCTTTCTCCCTTACAATTGCTGATGCATACGCTTTTACGTCTCTTTGTTTACCTCGAATTGTAAATTTTGGAGCATTCATGGTTTCTTCCTCTTCTTCATTTACATTTGCAACAACTTGCACATCATCGCCATACATATATTTTAAAAGAGTCTTGGACCAAGTTCCAAGCATTTTTACAAAGGACTCGTTGAGCATTTGCTTTTTAGACAAATCGATAACCATATTATATTCCTCCAATCAAAAATAAATAGTTTCAATAAAAAAATGCCCCGAAAGGCATTTATTATCTTTTTCTGGTTGCTTTTTTATATTGTTTCGCTTCTTCTTCAAATTGTTTTGATAACCTTTCTAAAAACCAGTTTCTCAATCCAACTGGTAAATTGTATGCCTCCATAAAAGACCAGCCACCGTGATATTTCAACAAAAAGAATTGCTCATATGTTGTTTCAATATATTTATCGGTCAGGCCAAAAAAAGTCAGCCCCGAAGGGCACCTCCAATCCTTCTTCATTTCCGCATGAAGGACAAGTGTAGGTTTGCTTAATTTTGACATCTGGTGCGGCAAGCTTGTAACAAGCTCTCAAATGTCTTGAATCGATGGTTGGCATATTGTCAACATATCTTTCAATAATGTTTCTATCTGTATGACCTTCAATGGAAACAATCATCATTTTATACTGATCTGTTAGCATAGATTCAGTCATTTTATTCTTTGATTTATTCGCTGCTAGTTTTGTAATTGCAGCTTCATCTTTACCTTTCAAAAGTCTGAACTCAATATTGAATTTTGAATATGGCATTTTGACGTTAAAGTTTCCAGTGCCAGTTTTTGTAAGTTCAAGCGTTTCATCAAGCTGTGTTTCTTTGATGTTTTGATCATTTAGGTCAAAACAAAAATCTCCTCTTGCTCCACAAGCTGGACAATTTACTTGTGTTTCATAATCAGCACCATAGCCTGAGATTCTTGATGCGATCAGAATGGCATTTCTATCTCCAACCAAAAGATCTCCAGATTTGATTGTTTTGTCAACAATAATATTATCCAAAAAACGCTCAACTGCTAGACCTTTTTTTAGAAGAGTTCTTGAAGAAAGAATATCCTCATCTTTCGCTGTCATAAAGCGAATCTCAATTGTGTCTTTCTGATAAAGAGGATGACCTTCTTCATAGCCTAATCCTCTTGATGGGAGATCCACAAATTCTGTGGGGGCCACAAAATGCAACGGATCAAATGTTGCTGTTGTGGGTGCGGGAGAATCAGTGGTCGTTGTGCCACTAACTCTATCATTGTTGTTTCTACTCAATTTACACCTCTCGTAGTATAGTAATTAGTTTTATTTTTATTTATCATCCTTCACTGCTAACATCAGACCGAGGTAATTGGGTGTCATTGTCTCTGGGATCTTCCGGTGTGTTATTCTCGGTCGATTCATTGCTTGGCACACTATCATCAGTTTGCTGTGACGGAGATCCACTGGCTGATGATGAACTAACACCATCAAGCTCTGCCCAATCATAAGATATAATAATCTGCAATTCAACAAGATCATCACTTGAATAATCAAGATCGCCAAAACTGATTGACTTTACAAATGAATTTGCAAGTTTCCATTTCTCAATTGGAGTTCCTGTTGTGCTTGCTCCATATTGCTCAATAATGATGTGTTTGCTTGTGCTTCCACCATAGTTTTTAGCAAGACCTTTTTGAGTGCCTTCGTCTGGATAAACATAACCACTTTTCTTGAACGCATCGAGCAACTCTTTTGTTTTGCCACCAGTGTCAACCATTGTAATAGTAACATCATTCCAAACCACAAGACCGGGATATTTCAAGACGTGATTGACTAGTTGATATTCATTAGTGGTTACCTCAAAAGAGGGCTTTGATACGGTTTTAACCCACCACCAGTATCCACCGCCACCAGCTAATTGGACTTTAAAATTTCTTCTTCTGGTTGGTTGAAGAGCGGGTGAACTCCAAAAAGTCATTTATTTTTCCTAACTCGCAGTAAAGAATTCGGCTGCGGTTGTATCGCCGGGCTGATGTGATGCCCAATCATATCTTAGCACCAATTCAATCATTTTGAAATCATCGCTTGAATAATCAAGATCACCATATTTAGCTGATTTGATCCATGCGTTGTTTAGTGTCCATGTTTCAACTGCGGTAAGAGCACCCAAATCTTCTTCATAAACTGTAATAGTAACTGTGCCAGCAGCAGCATTAGCCTGTGATTTGTTTATTGTTGAGGTTTTACTGGCGTTATTAGAAGCAATCTGATAACCGGAATTTTCTAGTAATGCAGAAGTTTGAGCGGCTGCGTCAACAGAAATAGGATCAACAAGAGTCAAACTTACATCATTCCAAGTTGTTCTGCCCGGAAAATAATATTTATTATCAAAATAATCATGCTCAACCTCACTAACATCAAATGATGGTAAAGTTACTGTCTTTGCCCACCAAAGGACTGTAGCTGCTGGGGCTGCGCCTGCTGTAGCACTGGCGGGGCTAAATTGAACTCTAAATTTATAGTTTCTTTTTGGTCGGACGTCTTGTGAATTCCAAAATGATGACATTATTTGTTACTCCTATTTGTAATAATTAGTGATTGCACTAAAATTCAATGCCTGATCTGGTAATAATAAAGTCAATTGCAATAAACTCTATTGATCTAGCTGGTTTGATAAAGATCTTAGCATACATAATATTTCTATCTATGAGATCTGGGGTTGTTGTGGTTTCGTCAAGAACCAATTTGAACTCTGTAATACCGAATCTTGTTTGAACATCCGAAAGGATTGCTCCAGCGGCTGCTTTGAAGTTGTTGAATGTTGCTTCAACATTATTTTCAAACAAGATATTATCTGCGACTCGTCCAATATTTGTCTTAAGATAGATCATCAATCTTCTGACGTTGATTCTATCAAGTGCAGAAGCAGTTCTTTGAAGTGTCTTTTGTCCAAAGATAACAGTTCTACCAATCGCTCCAAATCTTGCAATAGGATTGATATTCAATTGATATAAATCATCTCTTTGAGCCTTACTAAGAATTTTGTGCACTCCGGTAAATCCTAATGCTTCCAAGCCGCCTCTGTTGAAGCCTGCTGGAGCGAACCAAGGATCAGATAAACTATCAGATTGACCGATAGCAGCAATTGCTGCAACTGATGGTGGAACTGTGATGACCGTATTTGTTGGCGCACCAACATTCAACTTGACTCTTGGATGATATGTTGCTGCGTAGCTTGTATCGTATTCGCGAGCTTTTGCATTGCTAACGGCTTGCAAAGCTGTTCCATTTGTTGTATCTTGGGCTCCGTTATTTTCATACTTTTCTAAATACGAATCATCAAGATCAATAATTGCTAATGAGTCTGCTCTATCTTCACAGACATTGATTAGGTCTTGTGTCAATTGGGTGTGCATAAGGCCCGGAATAGAAATCAAATCATGTCGGATTTGATCTCGATCCGATGCAATATCGATTGCTTTTCCAATTGTATGAACAGCATAGTGCCCTGTTCGCTTTGAGGTTCCCAGAACGTTCCTTTGTGAAAAAGGATCAGCTTGAAGGATGTCAAGTCCGTCACATCCACCAAAGAAAGGAGCAACAAATTGTTTAACACCTTGGTCTAATAAACCCTGTGTTCCATTTCCATTGGTATACACATAAGATGTTGGTGTTGCTTGATTACTATGTGATCCTGATTCAAAAAACCATTTACCGCTTGTTGTTCTCATCTCATCCAATGTAAAAACAAATGAAAACTCAGTGCTTCTAGATTTTGTATGAATATCTAAACTTGATGGAAGTGCCTTTGCTACATCCTTATAATCACTTCTGTGAAAAAAGTCTTTATTTGTTGCATTTGATGACACTGATTTGTTATTCAAAGCATGTCTAACACCGAACAAGTCGGTTGAATCATAATTTGTACCAACACCGCCAGCACCATGTAAAGTTCCACCCGCTGTGCCTTCGGTTGTAAGCGCGTAAGAAGCAAATCGGAAAATAGCTGTCATATCTGGCGGCATAAGACCGCATGTACGCCTATGATCTTTTGAATCATGTGATAGGCCAAAGAAATCACGGTTAGCTGCGGTTCCTGAGACAAAAGTATCGCCATTAATTGTTGTAGAACCGACGTGGGTGGGTTTCGATGCTCTTTCGCCGATACCGGCATCGCCTTGAGAAGTCGCAAAGGAACCCGTTGTAACTTGGAATGATATAGGTCTTTGTGGACCCAAAAAGCCAAATGGGATTGCTTTTTTGTCTGATAATCCAGCTTTAGCTTCATCTGATAGTTCAACTCTAACATAATCTGATTTATTGACATATTCGCCAGTAACATCAAATGTTTTACTAGTAGAATTATAGACTCTGTTTTGATCTCCAATTCTCTTAGCAACATAATCAGGACTGTTTGAGTCCATTGTCAGGTTTGAAAATTGCTCAACTGTTGCACCATTTGCTGCTACAATTTTTATTGTGAAAGTTGCAGGTGAACCAGATACACCAAGATTCAAATCAGAGATAATTACTGCGAAAGAATTTTGAAAGTGCTCGCCTTCATGTAAAGAAACAAGACGGAAAAGCTTAGTAGCATGTACAGCATCGTATACACCGTTGGCATTGCTGGTCTCTGGACTTGGATCGCGATTAATAAAAAATCCTGTTTTTGCTGGAGCAGCTTCTTTTTGATGGGTATTCCAAAAATGACTACCAGAAACTAAAGGCATTAGAATACCCATTTGTTGCCCTGCACTTGCACTGTTGACATTGAATGTCAAAGCGTTATATACATTTGTCTCAAACGATTCACCTAAAAAGTGAAATTTTTGATTTGCAGAACCAAATTGAACAGACTTCAATTTTTGAGGATTTGGATTTGCATCTGCTACATTGCGAATAAATCCACCACCAGTTGTTGGATCAAGGTGAAATGTAAACGATTCATGAACAGTCACGTCAGCAGCAGTC
>MDSZ01112713.1_pt1 | contig 12960 bp, 11 predicted proteins | sample 811201 | NCBI WGS metagenome assembly MDSZ01 (sample SAMN05326647, study PRJNA326480) | marine metagenome | isolation source: seawater | place: Indian Ocean: North | collected 2010
AATAGTGGCCAGTATGATCTTTAGAGAAAAAATAAATTTTATCTTTTGAAATAATTTGATTTTTAGTAAAATTTATTATCCTATCTTTTATACTGTTGTTTAGCGTTACAATAGATGAAATTCCCAGTGAAATTATAACAAAAAAAGTTATTAAAATTTTATAATTTAATTTTAACATAATTAATAAGTAACTTAGTGTGAGTACAATTAGGAATAAAGCAGCCCTTTCTCCACTTATAGTAATAGCAAAAGTTGATAAAATTAATATTATTGAAAATATAATATTTAATTGAATATTTTTTTTCTTGTAAATAAAAAAAAGTGATAGAAAAATTGGAAAAAATTTAGATAAATAACTTCCATAAATTAGCTCATCTTTGAAAAAACTTGATAATCTGTTATCGTGCATTTCAAAACCAAAAATATTTTTTTTAAAAATAAATTGAAAGAAACCGTCAAATATTAAAATTACAAAACATATAAGAATGGAAATAAAAAATTTATTTAAAGTATCAGGATTATTTTCAAGAATATAAACTATTGCTAATGTAAAAATTAAAAATCTTATATAAAATATTGATTTTACTGTTGATATCAATGGATAATCTGAAAATAGAGAACTAGATATGCACAAAATATAAAAAAGTAAAAATAAAATAAATAATTTTTTTTTTAAATAATGTTTTATTTCTTTTTTGAAACCGTTAAATAAATATAAGATGCAGATTAATACTAGAGACAAGTCAGGTAGAAAAGGACCAGTGATTAACAAAAAAGGTAAAGAAATGAAAAGGTATTCCATTATTTTTTGGTGAAGCATCTCTTTATTGTCCATATTAAAAGTTTACTTTAAAATTTAATTGTATTAATCAAAATATAAAATTATATTATTTATTATTAATATTTATTTTATTTTTATATAAATAATTTATACTTACAAAATAAGCAGATAAATAAATTATCAAAAAAATCAACATGTGAGTTGGGTACAAATTAATCATTAAATTTGGAATGAATAAACTTAGACCTATTATAAATGTAATTTTTTTGTGATTATCAAATTTAATTTCCAACAAATTGTGGAAATGTTCATTATCAGCTTTAAAAGGATTTTTTTTATTTATTATCCTATAAATAAAAACTCTTAACATATCTATACCGGGTAAAATAAGTAGAAAAAATATTTGTTCACAATTTAGTAAAAGGTTATTTTTTGAATATGTTTCTAAAATTAAATAAATAATTATAAAACTTCCTAAATATGAACCTGTGTCACCTAAAAAAACTAAACCTTTTAAATTAAAAAACAAAAATATTAACAAAAAACATGAATATAAAAATATTAATATAAGTTTTTCATTTTTTAGATTTATTTCATTATTATCTATGTAATTTTGTTTCAATATATAATAGGCTAAAAATAGCAAAATAATTATTTGTATAGTTGTACATAGGCCATTTTTCCCATCAATCATGTTTATTGAATTTGTTAAAAGTAAGCAGCAAAGTATAGTTATAGGAATAGAAATAATTTCATGAATATTTTGAATATAAGTAAATGATGAAAATCTTAACTCGTTTATAACTAAATTTTTATCTGTGTAAAAATATACAAAAAAAACAAATATTGTTAAAAAAAATTTAAAATTTGCAGATAAATCATATTTATCATCTGCTAAACCGATTAGTGTAACTATGACTAAAAAATAAATAAAATTATCTTTGGTAAAGTAACTATCTGAAAATTTAAAAAAAAATAAATTTAGCAATAATACAAAAAAAATTATTATACCACCTATTAAAGGAATTGGCTGATGTTGAAATTTTCTTATGTTATCAGGCTCATCATTCAAGTCTAAATAATTTGCTATCTTTTTTGCATTATTTAATAGTAGTAGATGTAATATTGTTGTAATTAAGAAAAATATTATATAAGTCATTTGCAATATTTATTTAATTTTATATTAAACAATTTATTTATAAAATAAATTTAAACTTATATTTTAAAATACTATGTCTTTTAATAATAAATCTATTTTGATAACTGGAGCCACAGGGTCTTTTGGAAAAACTTTTGTTAAATATTTAACAAAAAATTTTAAACCAAGGAAAATAATTATATTCTCTAGAGATGAGCTAAAGCAATATAATATGAAACAACTATATATTAATCAAAGTAATTTACGTTTTTTTATTGGGGATATTAGAGATGAAGCAAGGTTAGAGCTAGCTACCAAAAATGTTGATATAGTTATTCATGCCGCAGCCTTAAAGCAAGTAGATACAGCTGAATATAATCCTTTTGAGTATATAAAAACAAATATACTTGGAGCAGAAAATATAATTAATGCTTCACTAAAAAATGAAGTAAAGAAAGTAATAGCACTTTCTACTGATAAAGCGGTTGATCCTGTGAATTTATATGGTTCTACAAAATTATCTTCTGATAAACTCTTTATTGCTGCAAATAATTTAGTCGGAAAAAAAAAGGTTAGTTTTTCGGTTGTACGATATGGGAACGTTATTTCCTCAAGGGGATCGGTTGTTCCATTGTTTAAAAAAATGATTGATGAAAAAACTAAATATTTGACAATTACCCATAAGGATATGACTAGATTTTTTATAAGCTTAGAAGAAAGTGTTAAATTTGTAGCAAATTCCGTATCCAATATGATAGGTGGTGAAATATTTATACCAAAATTGTATTCTTGTAGAATTTTAGATCTAGCTAATATAATGAAATTAAAAAATCAAAAAATTAAATATATAGGTGTAAGACCAGGCGAAAAAATTCATGAGGTATTAATTTCAGACTCTAATCAAGCTGAAGTTGTTGAATTTAAAAATTATTATGTTGTTACACCAAGTATTATTTTTTATAAAAAAAAAAATTATTTAATAAATCAAAATAGAGAAAAGGGAAAATTGATTAAAAAAAATTTTAAATATTCATCCGATAATAATTCCAAGAAAATTTCTTCTACAGATCTTAAAAAATTTATACAAAAAAATGTTGATACCATACGCTAAGCAGAGTATAGACAACAAAGATATAAAAAATGTCACAAAAGCTTTAAAATCTGAATTTATAACCCAGGGTAAAATAACAGAAAAGTTTGAAAAAAAAATTTCTTATTATGTTAATTCTAAATATGCATGTGTAGTTAATAGTGCAACATCAGGATTGTATTTAGCCTGTAAAATTCTAAACTTAAATAAAAATGACTGGGTTTGGACGAGTTGCAATACTTTCGTATCAACAGCAAGTATCATCGAGCATGCAAATGGAAATGTAGATTTATTAGATATTAATGAAGATGGAAATTTATCAATAGATTATTTAAAAAAAAAACTTCAAAAAACAAAAAAAACTCACTTACCTAAAGCAATTATAGCAGTCCATATAGCTGGTCTACCTTGTGATATGCAAGAATTGTATAAATTAAAAAAAAAATATAAATTTAAAATTATTGAGGATGCAAGTCATGCTCTAGGAGCCTCTTTAAATAATAAAAAAATTGGTTCTTGTAATTATTCAGACTTTTGCGTGTTCAGTTTTCATGCAATAAAGTCAATTACTACTGGCGAAGGGGGATGTGTTACTACAAATAATAAGAAAGATTATTTAAGATTATGTCAATTAAGATCACACGGAATTATAAGAGAGAAGAGATTTTTAAAGACCAAAAGTTTATCTTTATATCATTGGTATTATGAAGTTAATGAAATTGGATTTAATTTTAGATTAACTGATTTTCAGTCAGCCTTGGGTATTTCTCAATTAAAAAAAATAAACAAGTTTATTAATTTAAGAACAAAAATAGCAAAAAATTATTTAAAAAATATTGATAAAAAAAAATATATTCTTCCAAATGTCTATAGTTCAAAAAAAAGTGCTTGGCATCTATTTGTTATTAGACCAAAAAATAAAATTAAAAGATCTAATTTATATAATTATCTAAAAAAGAAGGGAATTGTTTCAGTCCTGCACTACATACCTATTTTCAAACATCCTTATTATAAAAAAAAAATTAAAAATCAAAATAGTTTTATTAATTCTAATATTTACTTTCAGCAAGCATTATCGATACCAATTTTTCCAAATTTAAATAAAAAAAAACAAAATTATATTATTAAATCACTAAATAATTATTGATGAAAATTATTTTGGGTACAGCTAATGTTAAAAAAAATTATGGGTTAAATTCAAACAATCTTAATTTAAGAGAATTCGGTAAAGTTAAAAGTTATTTAAAAAAAAATAATTTTTTTTTAGAGGTCGCAGAAGATTATAAAAACATAAAGTATACAACAAATAATAACTTAAAACTATTTTATAAAATTAATTTTTATAATAATAAAAATAACATTATTAAAATTGATAAGCTGGTTAAAAATAAAAATATATTTTGTTTAATGATACACAATGTAAAGAGTGTTAAGCTTAAAGAATTTAGAATATTGTATGATTATATTTCTTTTTTAAAATCAAAAAAAATTATAAAAAACTTTGGTATTTCAATATATGATTTAGGAGACTTAGAAATAATTAAAAAATATAATTTTGATTTTATACAATTACCACTGAACGTATTTAATCAAACATTCAATAATCTCAACACATTAAGAATTAGAAAAAAGGGTACAAAATTTATCGCTAGATCGGTTTTATTTCAGGGCAATATATTGAATCTGGGATATTTGAAACTTAAAAGTAAGATATTAAATAAAAAAATTCAAATAATAAAAAAAGAGTCATTAGAAAAAAAAATTGAGATTTTAAAACTTCATTTAAATTTTATTAAAATGAATTCATGGTTGTGGGGATTTGTTATTGGAGTTGATGATTTAAATCAATTAAAACAAATAAGAAATTTTTTTAATCAAAGAAAATTCAATCATAATTATCAAAAATACAGAATTTATGAAAAAAAAATTATTGATCCAAGAAATTGGTAAGCAAAAAATTTTATTATTTGGTTCTAATGGTATGTTAGGACATAAAATACTACAAAACTTGCCTTTAGACTTTTTAATTATTGGAACTATCCGTAAAAAAAATAAAAAATTAAATACTTACAAATTAATTAAAAATATAAATATAAAAAATTTCCATAAAATTGAAAAATTAATCAAAAATATAAATCCAACTTACGTAATAAATTGTTCAGGCGTGATAAAGCAAAAATTAGAAAAAAAAAAATATTTAGATTTAAAAGTTATTAACTATTCTTTCCCCTTATTTCTGGATAAGTTATCTAGCAAATATCAATTTAAACACATACATTTTAGTACTGATTGTGTTTTTGATGGAAAAAAAGGTAATTATAAAGAAAAATCTAAAACAAATGCAAAAGATGAATACGGTAAGTATAAAGCATTAGCAGAAAAAAAAATAAAAAATAATACTTTAATAATTCGAACCTCAATAATTGGTCATGAAATAAGTGGAAGAAAATTAAGCCTTTTAGAATGGTTTTTGAACACCAAAAAAAATGTATCTGGCTATTATTTTGCATTTTTCTCAGGATTGACCACATTAGAAATCTCTAAAATTTTAAACAAAATTATTATAAATGATAAATTTTATAAAGGCCTATACAATATTTCATCAAGAAAAATTTCAAAGTATAATTTACTTCAAAAGATAAATAAAATTTACAATTTAAATAAAATAATTCAAAAAAATAAAAAATTTAAGATTGATAGATCTTTAAATTCAAAAAAATTTGTTAAAAAATTTAAAATTTATGTTAGCTCTTGGGATAAACAGATTTTAGATATGTATAAAGATTATAAAAAAAATAAAAAAATTTATTCAAATGAAATTTAAAAAAATTTTTTCTTTGGGAAAAAAAAAAATCGAAATAAACCTTTCAAATTTAGTATATAAAAAAAAAAATCTTTTTATTTTTGGTTTTCCACAAAAAAAAAATTTATCCAAAATTAATAAAGATAATATTAAAAAAGAATATAAAAATATTTTAGGTTATTATTTTATTATTTTAATTAATAAAAACTCAATTGAATTTTATACAGATATTGTTTCAAATTATCGAGTGTATTTTAAGATTGAAAAAAAAACTTTATCTATTTTTGATGATGAAAATCTTTTCAAAAACTCTAGAAAAAATATAATCGACAAAAATTATTTTAGTTTTTTTATTGAAAAAAATTATACACCTGGAAATAGTACTTTTTTTAAGAATATATATAAATTTCAACCTTCAACACATTATTATTTTAATTCACACTTTCAAATTAAAAAAAATATATTATTTCCTAACTTAAAAAATATTCCTGATGAAAAAAAATGCAAAGAAGAAATAAAAAAATTTTTTAAAAACGAATTTAGAAAAATTAAAGATGAGGAAGTTATTTTACTATTTTCAGGGGGCCTAGATTCTTATTTTTTATATAAAACATTAAAAGAGAACAGTATAAAATTTAAGTGTGCATATTTTTATACTTACCCAGCATCATATGAAACTGAAAAAAATCTCGATAAAGTGAAATATATTTGTGAAAATGATGGTGTGGCATTGGATTTAATAAAAGTAGATTTAAAACATTTAAAATCAGCACAAAGTTTTATAAAAAAAAAGATGGCATTTAATTATCATTTTTCGTTAATTTTTTTCAAAGGTATAGAATATTTAAAAAAGAGATATGGAAAAAATATTTTAATAATTTCAGGACAATCTTGTGATAGTGTCCTTTCTTTTGGACCATCACAAAATACAATACCCAATTTTTTTGCCAGGTATTTAATAAATTTTCCATTTTCATTCTTTTCTAAATTTATACCCCATATATTAAATTTAAAATTTAAAGAAAAATTATTTAATCCAAAAAATATTGAAGAATTTTATACATTATTTTTTAAAAGTTTTTATTATTACGCTTTAGGTAATTCCTTACATTCAAAAAAATCAGAATTTATAAATGATTTATTACAAGATAGTAAATTTATTAATAATAGGTATTCAAAATTGATGTTTTTAAAATGTTATGGGTTTTTGCAAGGTTCAGATAACATGATAATGATAAAATCTGCTAATCATCAGAAAATTTATAAAATTTTACTTCCATTCGCTTCCTATAAATTTATATCAATAATTCTTAAATTTTATAATTTCCGGAAAGATGTTTTTTTCCCAAAATATATACTCAAATCATTTTGTAAAGAATATGATAAATTTGAAAATAAAAAAAAAATTTTTGATATAAATCTTGCGCCAATTGATTTAAAAATGAAGACAAGTTACTTAAAGTATTTAAAAAAAAAGTATGAAATTAAAAATTAAATATCTCGCAGGAAAATTAATATATTTAAGAGCTCTTGAAAAAAAAGATATAAATCAAAACTATTTGTCTTGGATTAACAATATTAATGAAAATTATTTTATAGAAAGCTCTAGATTTCCTAATAGTAAAAAATCTTTAGATGAATTTTATGTAAAAAATCTTTCTTCAAAAAATTCTGTTATATTTGCAATATGCAATAAAAAAGGAAAACATATTGGAAATTGCTCCATCTCTCAAATCGATTGGATAAATAGAAAATGTGTATATGGAAGAATGATTGGTGACAAAAAGAATTCACCAAAAGGAGCCGGAACAGAGACTCTGAGACTTTTACAAAAATATGTATTTGAAACTTTGAACTTAAATTCTATGTGGACCGGAGTTTCAGAGAAAAATTTTAAATCTATAAAAAGCAATATTAATTGTGGTATGAAAAAAGTTGGTAAATTTCCAGAGGGTTTTTTTGTTAAGAACAGATATGATGATGTATTAATATTTGCTATGACCAAGAAAGAGTATAAAAAATTAAGTGTTTGAAAAAAAAATTATTATTATAACTAATACTTTTTACCCAGATAGAAATTCGGCATCAAAATTATTACAAGAATTATCAAAAAATTTGTCTAGAAAAAAATTTGATGTATTAGTTATCTGCGCAAGATCAAATAAAAAAAATAAAAAATTTACTAATTTTAAAAATATAAAAATTAATAATGTTTTTTGTAAAAATATTAAAAATTCAAATTTATATTTACGTGGTTTGGCTGAGCTATCAATATCAAAACAACTTATTTCAGAAACATCAAAATTCATAAATAAATTTAAACCAACACATTTAATTTGTTATTCTCCACCAATCTTTTTTGAAAAATATATTATATATTTAAAAAAAAATTTTGGATGTAAATCATTTTTAATACTTAGAGATTTATTTCCATTTTGGGCAATAAGTACAAAAATTATAAGAAATTATTTATTATCAAAAGTTTTAATAAATAAATTTAAATCATTTATTAAAGTCTTTGATTGTGTTGGTGTTGAGGCTAAATACAATATCAATTATTTAAAAAAGAAAAAAGTCATATTTAAAAAAATAATTCATTTACCAAATTGGATTGATATTAAAAATAATTCATCAAATTCAAAAAATATTAAAAATAATTTTGTTTTTGGTGGAAACATTGGCTTAGGTCAGGATATAAAAAAAGTGTGTGACTTTTACAATAAATTATCAGATCTATCTTCATCCAATAGTTTTAAAATCATAGGTACGGGTTTTACTGAGAACTTAATTAATTTAAATTTAAAAAAAAAGACTTTAAAAAAAATTAAGATTTTTGGCACATTAGAGCCAAATATTTACGATAAAGAGATAAAAAAGAGTTCATTTGGAGTTGTTTCATTAGACGACAGGATTGAAAGTGTAAATTTTCCTGGGAGAATGCTAAACTATATCAATTTAGGTTTACCGATTGTACTTTTAACAAATAAGTCAAATGAATTATCAAAATTTGTTATTAAAAATCAAATTGGAGTTGTTGTTGGGTCAAATACAAATATTTTAAAAAAAATAATTATTTTAAAAAAAATTAAAAAAAATTTTTTAATGAATAATTATAATAAAAAAATTATTTTAAAATATTTTAACACTAATAAGATAACAAAAAAGATTATCAAAAACATTGAAAACTAAAAAATTAAAAAGTTTATTATTTAAAAATTTGTATAGTTTTTCTATTCTAAATTTTTTTGAAAAATTTTTAGCTTATTTATGTCCTTTACTTATAATCCAAATTTTCGGAGATAAAAATTTATATAATCAAATAGAACTAATTTATTCTATATCGATAATATTTAATATTTTATTTGATTTTGGTTTAAGGGGGTATTTCACATTCTCCTTACGGAAAATAACACAAAGAAGTAAGTATTCCCAAGAAGTATTAAATTATTTTAATTCATTATTCTTACTCATTACAATTTTTTCAATATTATTTATTTCAATTATATTTAATCTTGCAAATGAATCCCAAGTAATAATTTTTTGTCTTATTTATTTTAGATTTGTATATTTATATATAACATTTTTTTTTAAAGTTTATTTTAGAATGACTTTAAATCCTTTTTATATTTTCTTTTTGACAATACCAACTAATCTACTTGTTATATTTTTAATTTTTTTCGGACTGATATATAAAAATTCAAACATTGATATTATTACTTACTTTTTACCATTTATTATTTTTTTTATTTTCTATATTTTATATTTAATTTCTAACTTAAAATTTAGGATTGAATTTAATAAAACTATTTTATTTATTTTAAAATCAATAAAGTTTTATTGGCCTATAATACTTACATCAATGATAAGTTTATTTATAGGAAACTTTATCAAAATTTTTTCATTCTATGAATTAACTCCTGATGATATGACTAAATCCTCTCTGTTCTTAAGAATTTTAATGATAATACAATTAACACATGCTTCATTTGCAAGTTTTTATTTAAAAAAAAATTTTTTAGAAAAAAAAATAAAATTAAATAAAAAAATTTTGTTTATTTATATAAGAAATATTTCAATTGTTACATTGTTGGTATATTTAACTTGCCCCATTTATTTAAGTTATATTAAAGTAAATTTCAAAATAGACATAATTTTTGTATTAATGAGTATGTATATATTTTTTTGGTGCTTAGCTTCATACCTAGAGCAATTTTTAACAAAATTTGATTTTAACAGATCAATATTGAAGTATTACTTAATGTCTGTTATTATTTATTTTTTTGTATTGTTGGTAACCGGGACTTTTAATTTATTTAATATAAGTTTAGCAATGTTTATATCCTCATTTTTATATTTTGTTTGTGTAATCTACAAGTTAAAGAAAATTAATGTTGCATAATAATGAAAAATATTTGCTTTGTATCAAATTTTGGAAAAACTGAGCTTTTTTTAAAAATTTCAAAAAAACTTTCAAATATTGGTATTTTTTGGATTTGCACAAATTTTAAAGAATTTAGAGAAATAAATAAATATTATGATGAATCAAAAATTTTATATTTAAAAAAAACTAACTTAATCGGAAAAAATAATGATTCAAAATTTAAAATAAATGAAATATTATTTGCTGATAGATCACTTAAGGTTACAGAAGAAAATGATAAAAATTTTTTAATAAATGCTGAACATAGTATTATTAATTTCATAAAATCAAATAATATAAATTTTATATTTAGTGAGTTTACGTGGGCTCATGAAATTTTAATAAATTTAATTTGTAAAAAAAAAACAGAGCTTAATTGTAGTCACTATAATATGGGCGCTGTAAGAATTATACATGATAGATTTTTATTTTTTGAAAGCCTTGATAATTCTAAATATTTCATAAGAAAAAGCGAAATCCAATCTTTATCGATTGATGAAAAATATTATGCTGAATATATAAAATCTCATTCTATAAAAAATAAAATATTCAGCATTAATTTTATCTTGCCAAAAATATTTAAAATATTTTTTGACGATTACTATGACTTTAATGATCCAAGGAGAATCTCAAGATTTAATAGAATTAGTAAATTTTTATTAAAATATTTTAATTATGTAATTTATAATGTTATCGATAAAAAAAAAATCCATCAAATTGAAAACAAAAAATTTGTAATTTATTATTTGCAAAAAAAACCTGAAGCTAATACGGATGTTAAGGGAATATATTATGACGATCATATAACTAATATTTACAATATATGGAAAATTTTACCTCCTGACTGCCAACTACTTGTAAAACAACACCCAACATGCACCGGTGATAACAATTTATTTTTTTATAAAAAAATAAAAAGTTTAAGAAATGTCTTTTTTTTGCATGAAAATTCTAGTAATTATTTTGAGAAGGATAAACCTCTTGCTACTTTTTCTATAAATAGCACAGCTAGTATTGAAACAGCTTTAAATAAGATTCCAAGTTTTACTTTTGCTAATTGTTTTTTCAACGAATTAAAGTTTTCTAGGAAGATTAATTTGGATGAACTCAAAAAATATAATTTGTTTGAATTGATTGACTTTGTTATAGAGGATGGTGAAAGTAAAAAAAATAATTCTGAGGTACAATTTTTAAAATCAACATATCCTGGATATATGTATGGTGAGTATTTATTAGAAGAAAATAATATTAAAAATATTGCAAAAGCTATCGATGATCTTATTTTTTAAAAATATTTTAATAGCCTTTCCAAAATCAATTATTGGTGAGCTTAAAAATTCTTCAAATAAATTAGATAAAAGGCTTATGAGAGTATTATCAAGAACACCATTAAGTAACTTTTTTTATAATTTATATTTATTTTTCTTTAAAAAAAAAAATGAATTAAATTTCATATCAGATAATAATTTATTTCAGGGAATTGATGACGAGCAAAAAGTGCTAAGGGAACTTGAGGTTACAGGTATTTTCAGTGGATTTAATGTAAAAAAAGATATTGTAGAACAAATCATGGAGAGTATAAAATATCAAAAGTTTCTTGTAAATCGAGAGCAAAATAAAACAATTTATTTAAATGAAAAAAAAGACAACGATGGAATTTATATTTGTAGATATCTAAATCCTCATAAAAATATAAAATTAATAAAAAATATAGCTTATGATAGGACAATACTTAATATTGCTAAAAATTATTTTAAAACTAATCCAATAGTCCAATCAACTCAGATATGGTGGACTTTTAGTAATATTGATAAAGATGGTCAATACATAAATCCTCCAGGTAATGAATTTGGTTATCATTACGATGTTGATGATTTTAAATTTTTAAAATTATTTATTTATCTCTCAAATGTAGATGAAAAAAGTGGACCTCATTATTTTATATCAAAAAAAGGAAAAAAAAAATTTAGCGAGTATGTTCATAGGAGAATATCTGATGATGAAGCAAATAAAAAATACAATGAAAGAATTATGTTATTGAAAGGAGAAAAAGGTACAAGTTTTATAGAGGATACTTCTAATTATCATAAAGGTTCAAATCCAGAAATAAATCAATCAAGAGGAATTTTGCAGGTCATTTATGGTATTTCTAAATGGTAAAAAAAAATCTATTTATAGATATATCTTGGATAGATGATCGTCTTTCAGGTGGTGGAAGATTTTCAATAGAGAATGTTTTAAAATCAATTATTTCCAATAAAAAATTTAACGAGTTAAATATAATTTTTATTCTAAATAAAAACATTTTAAGAAAATTTGGGTTTCTTAAAATTTATAAAAAAATATATTTGACGGAAAATAAATATTTAAATTTTGTAATAAGATTTTTCATTTTATTTTTACTTTACAAAAAAGAAAAAAAACAAATATATTTTTGCCCAAATATTTATAGTCCAATTTTTAAATTAAATTTTAAAATTATTAATTTGTTTCATGATGCTCAATGGATTAAATTTCCTAATAATTTTTCATTATTAAGAAAGATCTGGTTAAAATTTAATATTTTAATTTGTAAAACAAAATCTGATAAAATTATTTTTACATCTCAATCGTTAAGAAGAGAATTAGAAAGAAAATTCAATTTTAAAAATAAAATTTATGTAATTTATATACCTTTCTTAAAAAAAAAAATAAATTTAAAAAAAAAATATAATTTTAAACGAAATTC
>MDSZ01103087.1_pt1 | contig 12959 bp, 15 predicted proteins | sample 811201 | NCBI WGS metagenome assembly MDSZ01 (sample SAMN05326647, study PRJNA326480) | marine metagenome | isolation source: seawater | place: Indian Ocean: North | collected 2010
ACAACTGAGGAAATTTATCAATTAGTATCAAAAAAAAGTAAAAGTATCCATCTGGAGAAGTTTTTGAAATTTCCAGATAAATTTAAAAACCAAAAAAATGAAGAGAAATGGTCTGAATTAATGAAAATTAGGGATGTGTGTAATATAAGTATTGAGGAAAAAAGAACGAGTAAAGAAATTGGATCAAGTTTGGAGGCAAATCTTGATATCAATCTTAACGAAAAATATAAAGAGATAGTAAGAGATATAGATTTGTCTGAACTTTGTATTGTGTCGAAAGCTAATATTAATTTTAACAAACAATCGGATATTTTAGTTGAGACTAAAAAAGCGTCTGGAAATAAATGTGCAGTTTGTTGGAAGATAAGAAAAGATCCTTGTGAGAGACACCCTAAATGTCAAATTTCTTAAATAAAAATTTTGTCATAAATTTTTTAATAATTCTAAGCATCTTTGCTCTTGATAGATTTTCAAAAGTATACGTAATTTCTAAAAATGAAAAAAGTTTATCTGCTGAATTATTTGAGTCTAAATATTTAAATATTGACTTAGTTTGGAACGAGGGAATAGCATTTGGCTTATTATCATTTGATCAAAAATTTTATTATGACACATTAACTGGCTTAATATGTTTGATAACTATAGTTATATTATGGATGATTATAAAGACAAATGGGCTAGAAAAATTAGCTTTTACTATGGTTTTTGGAGGTTCATTAGGAAATATTTTTGACAGACTATATTATTCTTCAGTGCCAGATTTTATTGATTTCCATTTTGGAGATTTTCATTGGTTTATATTCAATGTCGCTGATATATTCATAACAATTGGCGTATTACTTTTGATATTAAATGAAGTGACGTTTAAAAAAAAAATATGAAATTATTAATATTTTTATTTCTGTTATTGAGCATATCCTCATGCCAAGCTGTTAAGGATGGATTAACTGGAAAAAAACGAACTAATACTGATGAATTTTTAATTAAAAAGAAAAACCCGTTAGTTCAACCTCCTGAATTTGGAGATTTACCAAAACCTTTAGATGCAGAAATTCAAAAACAAGATGATAAAATTAATAATATTGAACTTTTGATTAAGAATGAGGAAATTCTAGATGATCAAGAGATAACAAATTCAAATCCTTCATCTGTAGAAAAAATTATTTTAGAAAAAATTAAAAATAGATGAAAATATCAAAAAATATCTTTTATAAGAGTTTTAAAAGAAAAACAGATAATAAAAAAATTTCAAAATTATTTAAACATTTAATTAAGGAAAATAATCAAATCTTGAAATCTCTTGCAGATAACTATCCAAATAAATTTACCAAAAAAAAAATTATGTCATTAAAAAAATTTAACGATATTAATTTAATAGGTATGGGTGGATCAATTTTGGGCTCAAAATCTATATATAACTTTTTAAGAAAAAGAATAAAAAAAAATTTCAACTTTATTGATAATTTTCATGAATTTCAGAATATTTCTAATAAAAAAAAAATGCTAAATTTAATTATATCAAAGTCGGGGAATACACTTGAAACAATTGCAAATTTTAATGTAATTTCGAAAAAAAACCATGAGAATATTTTTATAACAGAAAATAAAATTAGTTATTTAAAAACTATAGCAACGAAATTAAAATCTGATGTAATTGATCATAACAACTATATAGGAGGCAGGTATTCAGTCCTATCGGAAGTTGGAATGTTGCCTGCAGAATTAATGGGATTAAATCAAAAAAAGTTTAAAAGATATAATTATCTTATAAAAGATAGAAATTTTATTAATTCGCTTATTTCAAATGTTTCAGGTTTGCTTAATCTTATCAAAAAAAAAAAAAAGTAATTCAATCATTATTAATTATGATAAAAACTCAACAGATTTTTTTAATTGGTATCAGCAGTTAGTCGCTGAGAGTTTAGGTAAAAAAAAACAAGGTATATTACCGGTAATTTCAAATATGCCTGCAGATAATCATAGTCTGATGCAATTATATTTAGATGGTCCAAAAAATAATTTTTTTACGCTTTTTTTTTCAAAAGAAAAATCTCCGAAGAAAATTCTAAATAAGAATCTTTTAGACTCCCATTTTTATTTAAAAGGTAAAAACCTGAATGATATTTCGTATAAACAATTTTCTGCAACTGAGAGCATTTTTAGTCAGAGAAATATACCATTCAGAAGTTTTTTTATTAATAATAGAAGTGAAGAAACTTTAGGAGAATTGTTTACTTTTTTCATATTAGAGACAATTCTTTTAGCTAAGGCTTTGAGAATTAATCCGTATGACCAGCCAGCCGTAGAAATTCTTAAAAAAAAAACAAAAAATCTTTTACTAAGAACCTAAATATCCAATTATAATTTTAGAAATACCATAAATTCTACAATCTAATATTTCTAAATCTTTCGAAATTTCAAGATTTTCTTTTTTATGACGATGTAAGATTAATAAACCTTTTTTTTTTAAAATTTTTATTTTCTTTATTTTTTGAATGATAAAGCTGACTTTCTGCATTCTGTAAGGAGGATCTAAAAATATCAAATCAAAATAATAATCACTATTAAGATTTTCATCCAGAAATTTAAAAAAATCTTTCTGATACAATCTTGAATTTTCTTTTAGATTTAAATTATGGATGTTTTTTTTTAAGATATCATACGAGGGTTTATAATTCTCAACAAATGTCACATCATTAGCTCCTCTTGATAGACATTCTAAACCAAAAGAACCTGTCCCAGAAAAACAGTCTAAAATACTTGATTTATTCAAATCTAAATTGAACTTATTTGAATGATTTAACAGATTAAATATTGATTCTTTGACCAAATCTTTTAACGGTCGAGTTTTGACATCTCTTGGTTGAAATATTTTTCTTCCTTTTAAATTTCCACCAACAATTCTCATTAATCAATTACTTTATAGCCTATATCTTTTCTAAAAAAACCGTTATGCCAATCAATTTGATTTATAATTTTTATTGCTTTTTCTCTATTTCTTTGGAAGTTATTTGATCTAATCACAAAATTTAATACCCTTCCACCATTAGAAAAAATTTTGTTTTCTTGTGCTTTTGTTCCAGCATGAAAGATAAATTCATTTTCTTTTAAAGAAACTTTTTCTAAGTTTTTTATCTCTTGATTGTTGATATAATCATCAGGATATCCTTTTGAACACAAAACAATACATAAAGATTTTTCATCATGCCAATCAAATTCGATCGAGTCTAATTTTTTGTTTATACATGCATTTATAATTTTACCAAAATCGGTTTTTAGCCTGGGTAATATTGTTTGACACTCTGGATCGCCCATTCTTACATTGTATTCAATTAAATAAGGTTCGTTTTCCACAATCATAAGGCCGGCATAAAGAAAACCAACATAACTTGTTCCTAAGTCATTTAATCCAATTAGTGTAGGTTTAATGATTTTTTCTATTATTTTTTTATTAAGATGATTGCTTTCCAATCTTGACGGAGAATATGCACCCATTCCACCTGTGTTTTTACCCTTATCTCCCTCCAAAGCTCTTTTATGGTCTTGCGCAGTACAAAAAGTTTTATAAGTTTTTCCGTCAGATATAATAAAAAAACTCATTTCCTCTCCTGACAAAAACTCTTCGATAAGAATTTTTTTTGCCAAGCCAAATTTTCCTTGAAATATTTCTTTAGTAGCTTGAAAAGCTTCATCTTTTTTCTCACAAATATAAACACCTTTTCCAGCAGCTAATCCATCTGCCTTAACAACTGTAGGAAATTTTGCTTCTTCTAAAAACTTAATCGCATCAACTTCTGAGAAAAATACTCCAAAGTTTGCGGTTGGAATTCCATATTTCTTACACAAGTTTTTGGTAAAAATTTTTGAACCCTCAAGCTGAGAAGCAATTTTATTCGGTCCAAAAACATTTATCTTATTCTCCTCTAAAAAATCAACCAAACCATCAACCAAGGGCTTTTCAGGACCTATGATTATTAAATCAATATTTTTTGATATGATGAAGTTTTTTAATTCCTCAAAATTTGATAAATTAATATTAATGTTTTCTGCTATTTTTTTTGTTCCAGCGTTTCCTGGAAAACAAAATATTTCATCTATATTATTTGATTTTTTTAATGAATAGCATATTGCATGCTCTCTTCCACCACTTCCAATTATTCCAACTTTCATAAAATAATATATTATATATCTAAAAATGTTTAAAAAATTAGCTAAATTAAAATATTTGCCTAATACTTTTCAAGTAATTAAGGAAGGAGATTATGTAATATGTGCAGTTTCAGGCAAACAAATTTCTCTCAAAGACTTAAATTATTGGAATGTTGAGCTTCAAGAGCCTTACTTTTCATATAAAGAGGCTTCAATTAAGAAAGAGTCAAAAAATTAAATTATTTCCATCTGTTATGCGTCCAAATCCATTGATCTGGGTTAAGACCGATCATTCCCTCTAAAACTTGGTTTAGTCTGAGAGTAATATCATCGATGGTTTCTGATTTCGAAAAACTTATTGGTTCATAAAATTTTAAAATAAATTCGTTATTTTCTTTTCGTGAAATATAGACAGGAACAATTTCCACATTAAATTTTTTAACAAATTGAGCTGGAATTGTGGTGGTTAAAGCTTCTTGAGAAAAAAACTTTGACTTTATTCCTTCAGAAACCCTTTGATCTATCATAAGAGCAATTGATGCTCCATTTTTAAAATGTTTTAATGACATCTTTGTTCCTGAAATTCCTTTTTTGATTTGATTTTTACAAATATATTTTTTTCTAATTTTTTCCATTATCGGATTCAAAAAAATATTATTTAATGGTCTATAAATTGCTGCTAATTGAATTCCAGACTTTTCAATTTGCATCGCCATAAGTTCAAAATTATTAAAATGACCTGATATAAAAATTACAGGTTTACTTTTACTTTTTATTTTTTTTTAAAAGTTCTTGATTTTCTATTTTAATTTTATTCGCAAAACTTTTATCATTCCTAAAATTTTCAATAAAAACATATTCCGCAAAAATTTTTCCATAATTGTTCCACATCTTTTCGATAATTCGTTTCTTTTGATCATCATCTTTATTAGGAAAAGCCTTTGATAAATTTTTAAAGCATAAATCTCTTGATCTAAAAAAAGGCCCTACAAGTCTAAAAAATTTTCCAGATAAAAAAATTGAATATTTTAATCCTAGAATTTTGAAAATTATAAATAGAAAAAAAATTCCTAAAAACTGAATTAAATATTTAAGATTTTTCATTTAATTTATTTTTTAGGATTTCCCTTAAGATGTTTTCTTTCTCAATAACTAAATCTACATTAATAGAATGAATACTATTAAGATTATATTCTGATATTTTCATAAAATCTTTTTCTGTAGTAAGTATATCAGCATTAATTTTTTTGGCCTCATTGATAATTTTAATTAGATCTACTTTTTTATATTGATAATGATCAGGAAAATTAATTTCTTTTATTATATTAAATTTATTATTTATTAAGGTTTCTTTAAAGCTTTTTGAATTTCCTATGCCTGAAAAAATTATATAATCTTTATTTAAGTTGAAGTCTTTTATGTTTTTAATTTTAAGATAGGATTGAAAGACTTTAATATTTGGATTTATTTTTTTTATGATATTAATATAATTTTTTAAATTATCATTTGAATCTTTGAAAATTACCACATCATATTTCTTCAAACTATTTAATTTTTCTCTAAGAGGTCCCGAGGGAATTAAAAGACCATTTCCTATAAAGTTTTGGGAATCAAAACAAACTAAATTTAAATCATAGACGACTTTTTGATCTTGAAGACCGTCATCAAAAACTAAAGTATCATAACCATTTTTTATAGCTTCTTTGATTATTTTTTCTCTTTCTTTGTCTTGTATTAAATTAGTTTTCTTTTGTAAAAGTTTCTGTTCATCTAGGTGTGAGGCATAAAATTTTTTTCCAACAACAATATTAAATTTCATCTCTTTCAATATTTCATATATTTTTATAGTGGTTGGAGTTTTACCAGTGCCACCTAAATAAATATTACCAATACATATTGTTTTGATTTTAATTTTTTTTTTGACTTGAATTTTAAAAAAAAATTATTTGCTTCTAAAAGAAAAGTGAGTGGAAATAAAATGTATGATATTAGATTAGGATGTTTTTTATCCCAAAATTTGGGCTTTTTAAATTTCATTTTTTAAAATTAATTTAACTTCATTATAAGTTTTATTTAGAATATTTTGACCTATAAAATTTAATTTTTTTTGTATCTTTTTTTGACTGGATCTTTTTGAGAAAAGCTTTTCCAAATGAAAAACCATTTGTTTTTGAGAGTTTATTTTTTTAGATATATTTTTTCTTTTTAAGAAACTATAAATTTCGGTGAAATTATAAGTTTGAGGACCATGCAATATATTACATCCATATCTAACAGCTTCTAAAGGATTTTGTCCTCCGTGATTTATTAAAGATCCTCCTAGAAAAACATTTTTACAAATATTATAAAAAGACTTATTTTTCCCATAAGCGTTAACTATATATATATCAGTATCATTAGGTATCTTACCTTTAGTATGGTGTAAATGTATTTTGAGATTAAGTAATTTTAAGTCGCTACTTATTTTTTTTACCCTTTCAACATGTCTTGGAATTAAAATAGTAAGGAGATTTTTATATTTTTTTTTAAGCTCCTTATGTACTAGTCCCAAAAATTTTTCTTCGCCATCGTGTGTGCTTGATGCACACCATATATTTTTTTTAGAAAAAAAGCCTTTCAATTTATTTTCTATATCTATTTTTTCTTTTTCAGACTGTGAAAATTTCAAATTTCCAAAAAATTTGATATTATTTCCCCCAAGTATTTTTAAATATTTTTTTGATTTTTCATCAGAAGATAGGCATAAATTAAAGTTTCCAAAAATTTTTTTTGAGAAAGTAGAGAAAAATTTCCATCTTAAAAAACTTTTTTTTGTTATTCGTCCATTTAAAAGAATTATTGGAATACCCCTTTTTTTAAGACTTAAATACATATTAGGCCAAATTTCAGAATCTATGAAAAATGAAGCTGATGGATTCCAATAATTTAGAAATTTAAAATTATAAAAGTTTGTATCGATAGGAAAAAATTGATGTATAACTTTGTTTAACTTAATTTTATCGATAATTTTTGAGGAACTCAGTGTATTAGATGTAACCAGTATTTTACTTATTTTTTTATCTTTTTGAAGTATTTCTAAAAGAGGAACGATACTTTGTAATTCTCCAACACTTGCACCATGAAACCAAATTAGCTTTCCATTGCCTCTTTTTTTAGAAAAAAAACAAAATTTTTCTTTAAATCTTTTAGGATCCTCTTTTTTTTTAATTAATCGAAAAATTATAATAAATGGTGAAATAATAAAAATAATATTAATTATTAATCTATAGATAATAATCATTACATTCTTTTAATCTGTTTTTCATAAAAATTTTTATAAATTTGAGAAGATTTAAGTAATTCATCATGCTTACCTTCTCCTATTACTTCACCCTTATCAATTACATAAATTTTGTCTGAATTCAAAATAGTTGAAAGTCTATGAGCTATAACAATCGTAGTTCTACCTTTTGTCAGAAAATTAATGGCTTTTTGTATTTTGTCCTCTGTATCAGCATCCAATGAGGATGTGGCCTCATCTAACAAAATTATTGGAGTTTTTTTTAATATAGCTCTTGCAATTGATAATCTTTGTTTTTCACCACCAGAAAGTTTAACCCCATTCTCTCCAATCAAAGTTTCATATTTATCTGGTAATTTTTCTATAAATTCCTCTGCGTAAGAGTATCTTGCGGCTTCTTCAATTTCTTTTTGACTGGCATCTGGATTTGCATAAGCAATATTATTTTTAATTGTGTCATCAAATAAAGTAGTGTCTTGGCTTACTAATGATATATTTTTTCTTAAAGAAAAAATAGTTGAGTTATAAATTGATTGGTTATCAATTTTAATATCTCCATTATTGATATTATAAAATCTAGGAATAAGATTTAGAATTGTTGATTTTCCGGCACCACTGTGACCAACTAATGCAGTCATTTTTTTTCCTTCAATTTTTAAATCAATTGATTTTAAAATCTGTTTTTGATCACCAATATACTCAAAATTAACTTTTTCAAAATTAATCTGACCTTCATCCAATATCAAATCCTTTGCATTTTCTTTTTCTTTAATTTCTGGAATATCATCAATAATTGGTAATACTCTTCTAGCACCAGATAAACCTTGTTGAACTGCAATGTTTAAAGTTGCTAGAGATCTTACTGGCTGATAAGCCAACATCATTGCTGCGAGAAATGAAAAAAAGTTACTTACTTCTAGTTCGCCATTTGAAATTAATTTTGCTGAAATAAAGATTAGGACAGCTATCATAATTCCTGTCAAAAATTCCATTATCGGAGATGCTCTGACAAAAATTTCATGAATTTTTTTTGACGTCTCTTTCAAATTGTGAATGTATTCGTTGGCTCTTTTTTTTTCAAAATCTTCTTTTTGAAAAATTTTAGTTATTTTATGATTTTTAAAAATCTCAATTAAGTAAGAGTTTAAAACACCCGCCTTACTCATTTGTTGAGTTGTTACTTTGCCTATTCTTTTACCAAGTGTTTTTGCAGCCGTGCTTGCAAGAGGTATCATGATAATCGCAACTAGTGATAATTTCCAGTTTTGATAAAACATTACCGAGAGTAAACCAATTAATGTTAAGCTATCTTTAAAAAGATTAAGTATTGCAGTACTTACTAGGTTTGTTATCATTCCAACATCATTAGTAAGGTTTGTTACGAATTTACCTGAATGTTTGTTGTCAACTAGTTTTGTATCGGCAACAATAAGAGATTTAAACATATCAATTTGAATGTCTTTTCTTACTTCCTCTGATACCCTGATCATAATTACTTTTGCTGTGTATAAAGAGGCGCCTTTTACTGTAAAAGCTAGTACAATTAGTCCAGGTATTACGTAAACTAAAGATTTTTTTTGTTCTATAAATAATTGTTTTATTGCAGGATCTAGTAAATATGCAACAGATGAAGTACTAGCGGCTAATAGAATTGTAAAAAAAACTGAGATTAAAATATTATTTAAATATTTTTTAGTGTAATCTTTATAAAGTCGTTTAAGAATATCTATATCACCCATTTAATATTTTACCCAATAAGATATTGCTAAAAACTAAAAGACCTAAAAAATTATTTGATTTAAAAACATCTAAACAACTTGAAGCTTTTTTAATATTAAGCTTATGAATTTGTAAAATAAATAAGTGTAAAAATATTAATAAAGAAAATAAAAAGTAATATTTATCGAATTCCATTAAAATACCAATTATAATTAAAGTAAGATAAAAAGTCGTGTAACATATTTTTAAAAATATATATGGGTTTGATTTAAATTTTATTGATGTCGATTTTAATCCTATTATTTCATCGTCTTTTATATCTTGAAACCCATATATAGTGTCGTAACCAAGTGTCCAAAATATGGCTCCAAAATAAAATATTAATGGTATTAAAACAATCTCATTACTAACTGACGTCCACCCAAGAATTAGACCATAATTAAATGTGACTCCTAAAAACAGTTGTGGCCAATATGTAAATCTTTTCATCAAAGGATATGAAAATGCCAAAGGCATTGATGCTAATGCAATAAAAATTGTAAAGTAGTTAAAGTTTATTAAAACAAAAAAGGCCAATATACATAATACAGCAGCATAAACCCAAGCAAGTCTTACTGATATTTTTCCCGATGCAATAGGTCTATCTCTTGTTCTATAAACTTTTTTATCAAACTTTCGATCTAATATATCATTAACGATACAACCCGCCGATCTCATTAGAATAGATCCCATAAAAAAAAGTATAAAATAAAAAATATATTTTTTTAAATCACCGGAAAAATCATAAACAAGAGTTAATCCCCAAACACAAGGCCAAAATAGCAACATGTATCCAATAGGCTTTTTAAGCCTAGTCAATTTTATAAAAAGATTAATTTGGTTCATAGATTTTACTTGTAAATAACGCAGGCAAGATTGATAATCAAATTGATTCGTATGAATATAGATTACACAGTCACAGCGTTAATGTTCCCAGCTATTCCTTTAATAATGGGAGTTTATAGCAATAGATTTCATTCTTTAAGTGCCTTGATAAGAGAATTGCATGATGAACATGTTTATGAAAAACATGTTCCCCCTGAATGGAAAAAGCAGTTTATGAACTTAAGTGGAAGAATAACTTTATTAAGATGGTCAATTATGTTTGGAGCATTTGGCTTTTTATTTAATATGTTAACTGTTCTGGGGCTTTATTTAAATGAGATTTTTATAGCAAGAGTAATTTTTGGATCTTGTTGTTTATCAATGATGATTTCAATACTTTTCTTCATAAGAGAGATTCATATTTCAACTAACGCTCTAAGACTTCACATGTCAGATATGGATGTAAAAGTTGATTAAGGAATAATTACTGCTGGTCCTAAAATTTTTCTATTTTCTAAATCTTGATGAGCCTTTACAATTTCACTTAAAGGATATTTCTTAAAAATATTTAGTTTGAATTTTTTTGAAATATACATTTCAAAAACTTTATTTGCAGCTTCTTCAAGTTCTTCTCTCGTAGATGTGTAGTGAGCTATACTGGGTCTTGTAAGGTATAAACCTTTTGGAGCTAAAGATTTTGCAACATTACAGGGATCCAAAGGACCTGATGCATTTCCAAAAGAAACCATCATTCCTCTTATTTTTAAACATTTGATGGAACCATCAAATGTTTTTTTTCCAACTCCATCATACACAACTGGAACGCCTACACCATTAGTGATTTTGTTTACTTCATCTGCAAAGTTTGTTTTTGAATAATTTATTACATGCGCGCAACCATTAGCTTTTGCAATTTCAATTTTTTCATCAGATCCAACTGTTCCAATTACATTACAGCCTAAACTTTTAGCCCACTGACAAAATATTTGCCCCACACCCCCAGCAGCAGCATGGAATAAAATAGTTTCACCGGATTTAACTGGATAAGTTTTATGAAGAAGATAAAAAACTGTGAAACCTTTTGTCATTAAAGTTACAACATTTTCTAATTCAATTTCTTCAGGAACCTTGACTAATTTTTTTACTGGAAAAATTCTATGAGTTGCATACGAACCAATGGGCATAGACGCATAAGCTACTTTATCACCAATTTTAAATTCTCTTACATCTGGACCAATTTTTTCAATAATTCCAGCTCCCTCAATTCCAATATTTGAGGGCAATTCAATAGGGTAGAGACCAGATCTATGATAGGTATCTATATAATTAAGACCAATAGCGACATTCTTAATTAAAACTTCACCAGAATCTGGGTCAGCTAATTTAATTTCCTGTAACTTTAATACTTCTGGACCACCATTTTTTGATATTGTAACTGCTTTCATTTAACAAAAGTACCATTGTGGTAATCTTGAACAGCTTGCAAAATTTCTGCTTTTGTATTCATTACAAAAGGACCACCTCTTGCTATTTCTTCATTTATCGGTTTACCAGATATTACTAAAAACTTAGATTTTGATTTTGCTTTTACAATTAATTCTTCACCTTTAGTTAGTAATATTAAAGTACTGTTTCTTACATCATCGTGTTTTTTACTTCCAATCTCTATTTCACCATTAATTAAATAAATAAACGTATTATGGGTAGATGGAATTTTAAAATTAAACTTTTTATCCTTATTTAATTCAACATCAAAATAAATAGGTTCAACGTTATGACCTTTCACAGGACCCTCTGTATCTAAAAATTTGCCAGCAATAACTTTGATTTGTTTATCTTGATCTTTATGTAAACTCATTTTATCCGAGTCGATATAAATATACTCCGGTTTGCTCATTTTTAATCTTGCAGGCATATTGATCCATAATTGGAATCCATGAAGTTTACCCTCTTTCATGGCGGGCATTTCTGAATGAATGATACCACTTCCTGTTTTCATCCATTGAACATCACCGGCAGTCATTTTACCTTGACCACCAGTACTATCTTTATGTTCAAAGTCACCAGCAAGCATGTAAGTTACAGTTTCAATTCCTCTATGAGGATGTGGAGGAAAGCCAGCAATATAATCTTCACTATTTTCAGAACCAAACTCATCTAACATTAGAAAAGGATCAAAATAATTTGGTTCAATACCAATGCTTCTTTTTAACTTAACTCCAGCACCATCTGAAGCTGGGGTAGGGTCAATAATTCTACTTACCTCAATATTTTTCATCATACTTAAATACTTATTATACTCAGATATTTCAATATTACATTTTTTTTTAATTAGATCAAATTGAGTAATTCGTTTAAATTTCTAACTTCATTTTTTGTTTTGTAATCAAGATTATCAAAAATATTATTATTCCTATTTACCCAAATAGATTGATATCCATAATTTCCTCCTCCAGAGACATCCCAGGTATTTGCGCTTAAGAAAACAACTTGATTACTTTTAATTTCATATTTTTTAATAGGTAGATCGTAAACTTTTGAGTCTGGTTTATAAGTTCCCACCTCTTCGATAGAAAAAATATCATCAAATAAATTTTCTAATTTGTTATTTTTGACTAATTCATTCAAGAGAGATGGAGTTCCATTAGAAAGTATGGCTAATTTAAAATCTCTTTTTCTTAATTTTTTTAAAGTTTCAGGAACTTCTTCAAAGGGTGAAAGAAATCTATATAAATTCAGTAACTCATTTTTCATTGAGGGATCAATATTAAAAACTTTCATTGACTTATCCAAGCTATCTTCAGTAATTTGCCAAAAATCTTTATGTCTTTTCATTAAACTTCTAAGCCACGTGTATTCTAGCTGAGTAGTTCTCCAAAAGTTTGCAAATCCTTCCCATTTATCTCCAATTTTATCTTTACATTTTTCAGCAGCAGAATTTACGTCA
>MDSZ01088053.1_pt1 | contig 12958 bp, 13 predicted proteins | sample 811201 | NCBI WGS metagenome assembly MDSZ01 (sample SAMN05326647, study PRJNA326480) | marine metagenome | isolation source: seawater | place: Indian Ocean: North | collected 2010
CCCCACCAAAGAGGGGGTTTTTTCATTTTGCCGTCTTATTGAGACTGAGTCTCAAAACGCCGGGGTGGTGCATACACAACTGGCACCCTATAGATAAATTAGCCAGTTTATTAGCCATAATTAGTATTACGATACATATGAGCCCCTTGGTGCTCGAATCCTAGCGAATCGTAAAATGGAATAACTGATTCTTCGCAATTAAGCTTCACCTTGTAGCAATTATTATCTTTTGCTGCCTTAATACAATGCGCCACAATCTTCTTTCCGTACCCTTTACCTCTATCCTCTAACCTTGTAGCCACATCTTCTATATGACAACACATCTTACTGTACCTTAATTTTATTTCTAATAGTATTGTCGCCGTAGCCACAACATTATCATCTACTATTCCTAAATACGTAATAGTATTTTGTTGCCTATATCTTAAAGAATCCCTTACAGCCCCAACATCTTGCACAACACAATCTGATGTATTTAAAACACCCACACATTGCATGTACTGTTTTATATATTTATCATCTGTATCTTTATCTAATACTACAATATTCATTCTACCGTAACACTCTTGGCTAAATTTCTTGGTTTATCAACATTACATCCCTTACCTTCTGCACAATTCAACGCAAACAACTGTAAAGGTATTAAAGACATGAATGGAGTAATTATATCTTCACACACAGGAACCTTAATATTATACTTTCCTATATTATCTTGATTGTCATGATTTAGTACAGCTATTACCTGACCACCCCTAGACTCTATCTCCATCTTATTATTTAAAATCTTATCATATTCTTTCTTACTATTAGCTATCACTACAACAGGCATTTTATTATCTATTAAAGCTATAGGCCCGTGTTTCATTTCTGCCCCCGGATACCCTTCAGCATGAATATAAGAAATTTCTTTTAATTTTAATGCACCTTCTAAAGCTATTGGAAAATTATATCCTCTGCCTAGAAACAAACAATTCTTTTTATTATAAAACTTTTCCGCCAAATCCCTTAATTCTGCACAATCTTTAATAGCCTGTGATATTAGTATAGGTAATTCTTTCAGAGCGTCTACTATTTTCTGCCTTTTACTTAAATCTGTATGATTCGTAGTTTGATCTATTAACAATGCCAACAGCAACAAACTTAAACATTGATTAGTAAATGCTTTCGTACTAGCCACACCTACTTCTATACCGCATCTCGTATAAATTCCACTTTCTGTCATTTTACTTATCTGAGAATTAACAGTATTACAAATACCTATAGTTATCGCACCTCTGGCTTTAGCTAAAGACAACGCTGCAATCGTATCGGCTGTTTCTCCTGACTGAGATATTCCTATTACAATATCTCCATTTTCAATTACAGGATCCCTATATCTAAACTCACTAGCATACTCTACATTAATTCCTATTCCTGCTAATTCTTCTATATAATATTTACCCAACAAAGCAGAATGCCAGCTAGATCCACAGCCTAGTAACGTAACTCTTCTAGCTCTCATGAATATCTTTTGATTATCAAATCCACCCAATTTAACTTTATATCCATCTATCCTGCCCAACAAACATTCACTAACAGCCTTCGGTTGCTCATGTATCTCCTTTAACATAAAACTAGCATAATTATCTTTACTAATTTCATATGCATTATTGTATACTTTTTCTATATTACATTGAGTTACGTCTTTCACGTTGCTGTCATAATGCTCTACTCTATCTGCTGTAATCTTAGTAATACATCCATCTTGTAGTGTCATGATATTATTAGTATTTTTATTAAAAGCACTTATATCACTAGCTACATAATAATTCCCTTCATCTACTCCCACACATAAACTACTACCATTCTTAGCACATATTAAAGTATCTGGATGCTGTTGATCCAACAAAATAAAAGCATAAGCACCTATAACTTTTTCTGTAGCTATCTTTACAGCACTATATAAATCCCCTACTTCCTGCAACACATCATATATTAAATACAGCAATATTTCAGAGTCCGTATCTGAATTAATCGTATACTTATCTCTAAAACTATTCTTTATCTCTTTATAATTCTCGATGATTCCATTATGAACCAAGGCTAAAGAGTTATTATATGTAACATGAGGATGAGCATTTCTTTTACAAGCTTTTCCGTGTGTAGCCCATCTAGTATGACCTATACCTATATGCCCATTAAACTTTTTAGAAACCTTTAAATCTTCTATGCTGCCACTTTGCTTAACAGTCTTAATTTGACCAGTATTTTTCTGTATAAAGGATATCCCCACACTATCATATCCCCTATACTCTAATCTCTTTAAGCCACCTACTAAAAAAGGTACAGCATTATCTTTACCTAAATAAGCTACTATTCCGCACATATATTACTGAGAAACATACCAATCGACAGTTTCTCTTAATCCTTGGTCTAATGGTGTGAATTCTTGGTAGTCTATAAAATCGTTTAATTTATTAGAATCTACCAAACGTCTAGGTTGTCCATTTGGCTTATCCGTTTGCCAATTAATATTCCCTTCATATCCTACAACCTTACATATATTATATACTAGATCTTTTATACTCGTCTCTTTTTCAAAACCAGAACCGATATTGCATATTCCATATTGACCTATTTTCCCCAAAGACTTTACTAATATTTCTGCACAATCCTTAACATACAAAAATTCTCTAGTAGCACTTCCATCACCCCAACAATCGACACTATCGATATTATTATTTCTAGCATTGATTACTTTTTTAATAAGGGCAGGAATTACGTGGCTAGTTTTTTCATCAAAGTTATCTCCGGGCCCATAAAGATTACAAGGAATAAATACCATACTTTTTAAGTTGTATTGTTTACTATATCCTTCTAACATTACATTTAGAGCCTTTTTAGCTATGCCATAAGGAGCATTAGTTTCTTCTGGATATCCGTTCCATATATCTGTTTCTTTGAAAGGTACGGTACAAAATTTGGGATAGGAACAAACAGTTCCAACTTGGATAAATTCTTTAACATTATTAATCCTGGAAGATTCGACTACGTTAACTCCCATAATCATATTGTCATAAAAGAACTTTCCGGGGTTTTCCTTGTTTGCTCCTATTCCTCCCACCCTGGCAGCTAAATGGATTACACTATCAGGCTTAAACTCGTTAAATAGTTTCTGAGTATCATCTTGCTTTGTTAGATCATAATCCTTGGACCGAAATCTAAAAATATCATTTTCCTTATATCCGTTTTCTAACAGTTTCTGATATACCCATTCACCTAAAAATCCATAACCACCAGTTAGTAATATTTTGTTACTCATACAGCAGATACATCCTCAGGGGTTTCTGTTTGTGTCTCTACAGCCTTGTTTTTAAGTGGTCTACCACGAGGTTTGACCAGTTTTAATTTACGCCTTTGTCTGCGAATCATCGACGTACTAATGTTATCGCCTGTGATCTGACTTAGCTTTACAGCCAACTCTTGATCGCAAACAGTAGTATGATTGTTGCGAATATATTCTATTTCGCTATCCGACCATTTTTTATAAGTAGCCATATTTTCCTCTTTTGGTGTTATTAATTATTGACAAACCGTAATTTGTTCATATTATATTATGAATTGGTAACTTTTATGCAAGGAGAAAAAATGACTAAACCTAGTTTTAATCATATAGTTGGGTCTATTTTAGATGTAGTAGATTCTAGCAATATAGATGTAAGTGCGGATTTAAAGCTACCCGAAGGAAAAAGCATAGCTAACTTACTAGATGACCAAGAAAAAAAAGCAGACGAAGAAGAAGACGAAAAAGAAAGCGGTCAGGCCCAGCAAAGCGAATAAAGTAACAGATGAAGAGTTCTTGCAAGTTTTAGACAATATCAGTAAAAGATTATGTTATAAATTTAAATTTGCATATCATGATATAAATGATATGAAACAGCAAGCTGCTATTTTTGCTTTGGAAGGACTAAAAAAATATGATGGCAAACGACCATTAGAGAATTTTCTATGGACGCACGTTAGAAATAGATTATTTAATTTTAAAAGAAATAATTATCAAAGGCCAGATAAACCTTGTTTTAGCTGTCCGTTATTTGATAAATTATATTCATGTTCCGATAATCAATGCAAAGAATATAAGAATAAATTAGACTGTGAGTTATATGCAGCATGGAGCAAAAGAAACGAATCTAAGAAGAATATAATACAGCCATTATATATTGAAGATAATAATGTCAATGAAAGTAATCAGACTTTATTAGAAACAATAGAAAATAAAGAAATTTTAGATTTTTTAGATAATAATGTAAAATGTGAATTTAGAGAAGCATATTTAAAATTGAAACATGGCATTAAAGTACCTAAGTTAAACCTAGACAAGTTAAAACAGCATATATCTGATTTACTAAGGAGTGATGAATGGCACAAAAAAAGCCACCACGAAAACGAGGACAATTAAGCCTCGAAGAAGAAAAATATATTAGAGAGAATGTAGAGAATAAATCTGTTGAAGAAATTGCAGAAGCTTTGAATAGAACTGCTAGTCCGATTACAAGATACATTAATGAGAATCATTTGCTACTAGATGATTCAGATAAAAGCATTAATGAATTATTAAAACATAAGCTACATAGCAAGACGTTTTGGAGCGAAATTACCAGACAATTTGATTACGAAACAGGTGAGTTGCAATATTTCGAAGACACCTGGGTGGGACTAGTGAAGCAATTCAGAGAGGATGTATTGCCAGCCGAGGAATTGCAAATTAAACAATTTATCACAATTGACATACTTATTAATAGAAGTATGAAAGAGCGGAAAAGGCATATCGCAGAAACGGAAAAACTACAAAAGCAAGTGGATGCGGAGTATAGCCTGCCCGAGGACGATAGAGATACAGCGAAGCTGACTAATTTAGAAACACAGCTTAGTTTTGCTCGTAATAGTATTGCTAATTATACTAATGAATATACTAAATTATTGAATGAGCAACAAAAAATTAGTAAGGATCTTAAAGCTACTAGAGAGCAAAGAATTAAACGTATTGAGGACGGAAAGAGTAGTTGGGTTGGGCTTATACGCATGTTAGAAGATGAGACTATTCGTGAAAAGGAAGGAAGAGAAATGGAAATTCTCAAAATGGCTTCCAAAAAGTTTCAATCAGATTTATCAGATCTTCATGCTTATCAGGATGATGCCGTGGACAGACCTTTTTTAGTTCCAGAAGTTACAGAAGGACAAAATGATGACAACTCGTAATAAAATAGCGCTGGTGACGGGAGTAACAGGACAAGACGGATCTTATTTAGCAGAATTGTTGCTTTCTAAAGATTATACAGTAGTAGGACTAAAAAGAAGATCTAGTACTAACAATAATATTAGGATAGAACATATTTTAGATAACCCTAATTTCTCTTTAGAAGAATTTGATCTAACAGATCCGACGAACGTTATTAAAACTATCGACAAATATCAGGCTGATGAATTCTACAATTTAGCTGCGCAGAGTCATGTTAAGACTAGTTTCTCTCAACCTACTACTACTATATGTATTAATACTTTAGGTGTGGTAAATATTTTAGAAGCTATTAGAAATTATTCAAGCTCTACTAAATTCTATCAAGCAAGCACAAGTGAGATGTTTGGTGAAAGCTATGACACTGATGACAATGGAGATAAGTATCAAGACGAAAATACAGTTATGTTACCTCAAAGTCCTTACGGTATAGCTAAACTAGCAAGTCATAGAATGGTACAGATTTATAGAGAAAGTTATGGTATTTTTGCGTGTAGTGGTATTTTATTTAATCACGAAAGTCCAAGAAGAGGTCAAAATTTTGTTACTAGGAAAATTACTAAATATATAGGAGATTTATTAGCGTCAAAAACAGAAGACACATTGAAGCTAGGTAACTTGTCAGCAAAAAGAGATTGGGGTCACGCACGAGATTACGTTGAAGCTATGTATCTAATGTTACAGAAATCTTCTCAAGAAGATTATGTTATTTGTACAGAGCAAACATGGAGCGTTTTAGATTTTGTTGAAAGAGCATTTAGTTATGTTGGACTAGACTATAAGTCTTATGTTGAAATTGATCAGTCTCTATATAGACCTTGTGAGGTAGATTATTTGAAGGGTAGAAATCGTAAGGCTAGAAAAGAATTATCTTGGCAACCCAATACTTCTTTTGACGAATTAATAGCAGATATGATTGATTCAGACGTAAAGGCAGCAGCTATTAATGTTTAGAAATTTCAAAGATCCTGAATATAAAAAATGGAGAAAAGCAGTATATAAAAGAGACGGATATAAATGTCAATGGCCAGGATGTAATATGGGTAAAAAACTTAACGCTCACCATATAAAGCGTTGGGCAGATTTTCCTGGTCTAAGATTTGAAGTTAGTAACGGTGTGACACTGTGTAGGTATCACCACGATATGATTAAAGGAATGGAAGATAATTACGAATCAATTTTTTTAAAGATAGCACACGCCAATGCCAGACATAAAAGATGATTTTACAGTTATTGTAGATACTAGAGAACAGCAGCCTTGGTCGTTTACTAAGTATGCTACTGCTAGTAGAAAATTAGATACAGGAGATTATAGTATAGAAGGTTTTGAAGATATTTTAGCTATAGAACGTAAGAAAAGTATAAATGAAGTTGCTAATAATATTGTAGAATCTAGATTTGTAGATGTTATAGAAAGAATGAGTAATTACAAGTATGCATATTTTTTATTAGAGTTTAATATAGGTCATGTTTTAGATTATCCTATAGGTTCTAATTTACCTAAAAAAATGTGGAACAAAATTAGAATTAAACCAGCGTTTATAATGAAACATATTTTGGAGTGGCAGTTGAAATATAATATACATGTATTTTTTTGTGGATCTGCTGATAATGCAGCTAGAACAGCAGAATATATTATGAAAAAGATTTTTTATACTGAAGTTAATAAAAATAATAAGGAGCAATAAATATGAAACTAGATACGCCTATCACTTTACGGAAGCCTCCAGAAACAGACCATAAAGGTAACAGGGTGGAACATCCTGAATTTACTTTGGATGAATTAAATCCTGTTTATACTGTTCATACCAAGGGTAGATATGTTGGTGTTTATTTTGAGGCAGCTTCCAACGATACTAGAATCGAAGGCACTTTAGTTGTTGTGAGTACTACCGAATACAGTGAAGAAGGTTCGTATACTCCGAACTTTTTAGACTCTAAATTAAAAGAGGTATTAGGACCAAATCCTCAAAGTGTACTTCAAGGCTTGTATCCTAAGACTGTAGAGCAAGATCCTGAGGGTCCTGGAGCTATCTTAACCAATATGATTAAGAGCATAGGTATTGTGAGTTCTTCTAGCTGTTCTTGTCGCAGGCATGCTATTGAAATGAACGAAAAAGGAAACGATTGGTGCGAAGAAAATATATCTACTATTTTAAGCTGGCTTAAAGATGAAAGCAAAAAGAGAAATTTGCCTTTTGTTGAAGCTGTAGCTAAAATGATTGTAAACAGAGCAATTAGTAAATCACGTAAATTAAAAGCTCAAAGTGCGGTAACAACTTAACATGACCAATAAAGGCAGTTTTGACAATGCGTGGCTAGGATTAGGGAATCTTGAAGATTTAGCTATTGATAGTAATCGAATGGTCAATAGATCTCAAGATGACATAGAGCGTCCAGACAAACATTTGCTGAAAATCTTTAGAGATATTTCTTATATTGGTTCTACGTGCAAACTGCTGTTCGGAATAGAATTACATCCGATACAGATTGCTATTTTACAAGAATTTTGGACCCGTCCTTTCCCTATGTTTATAGCTTCTCGTGGTTTTGGTAAATCTTTTCTAATGAGTTTGTATTGTATATTAAAATGTACTTTTGTTCCTGGTACGAAAATTGTTGTAGTTGGTGCTGGTTTTAGACAGAGTAAAATATTGTTTGAATATATGGAAAATATATGGCGAACAAGTCCTATACTCAGAAGTATATTTAACGGTAATGATGATGGTCCCAGAAGAGACGTAGACAGATGTACTTTAAGATTAGGCGATAGTTGGACTATAGCTATTCCTATGGGTGATGGCAGTAAAATTAGAGGCCTTAGAGCCCATATTATTATTGCTGACGAATTTGCCTCTATGTCTCCAGATATCTATGAAACTGTTGTTGCTGGTTTTGCTGCTGTATCTGCTAGTCCTATTGAGAACGTAAAAGAACAAGCAAAGAAGCAAGCTATGATAGATGCTGGTATTTGGAATGAGGAATTAGAAGCTTTATCTAAAAAACCCAGCAATCAAGCTATTATTAGTGGAACAGCAGATTACGGTTTTAAACATTTTGCTCAGTATTGGAAAAGATATAAATCTATTGTAGAGAGCGGCGGAGACCCTATAAAGTTACAAGACATTTTTAATGGCGAAGTACCTGAAAACTTTAATTGGAAAGATTACAGCGTCATTAGAATACCTTATGAGTTAATACCCAAAGGCTTTATGGACGACAAACAAGTAGCTAGAGCTAAAGCTACCATACATTCTGGTATCTATAATATGGAATATGCCGCATGTTTCGTAAACGATAGTGAAGGATTCTTTAAACGAAGTTTAATAGAAAGCTGTATAGCATCCGAAACTAATAATATTACTATTAATCAAAAAAATATAGTTTTCGAAGCTAGGGTAGAAGGAGATCCTAATCTAGGATATGTATACGGCATTGACCCAGCTTCAGAAAAAGACAATTTTAGTATTGTTATATTAGAAGTACATCCTGATCATTCTCGTGTCGTATATTCTTGGACTACTAATAGATCTAACTTTAAAACCAGACAAAAAGCAGGATTGAGTGACGAGCATGACTTTTATAAATTCTGTTCTAGAAAAATTAGAAACCTAATGAAACTGTTTCCTCCTATTCGTATCGGGCTTGATGCACAGGGAGGAGGAGTGGCTATTGAAGAAGCTTTACATGACCCCTCTAAGCTAGAGGAAGGAGAGGTTTTGATTTGGCCTGTAGTAGAAGAAAACAAGGTTAAAGACACAGATAGTCAACCAGGATTACATATCTTAGAATTGATACAATTTGCTAGAGCAGATTGGACAGCACAAGCTAATCATGGGCTAAGAAAGGATTTGGAAGATAAATTATTACTATTTCCTAGATTTGATAATCTAACTTTAGGTTTAGCGATGGATAAGGAAGGTAAGGATATACTAGAGTCGGATCTAGATCCTATATATGATAGTTTAAGTGAATGCATATTAGAGATAGAAGATTTAAAAAATGAGTTGACAACAATAGTTATGACACAAACTAGTTCAGGTCCAAATGCCAGAGATAGATGGGATACTCCTGAAATTAAACTAAATAATGGTAAAAAGGGTAGATTAAGAAAAGACCGCTATAGTTCTTTAGTTATGGCTAATATGATCGCTAGACAGATGAGGCGTTCCTTAAAACCTGTAGAGTATGATGTTGTTGGAGGTAATTTGAAAGATATAGTCAAAAATCAAGGAGAACTATATAAAGGCCCAGAATGGTTTACGTCAGCAGTAAATGACGATATATATAAAGGAATTTATAGAAAATAGTGTATAGTACCATTGTAATCTAATTGCAATCCCAATAGAAGGATATCATGACAAAAAAATATAATAATTCTGACGAAATCAAAAATGCTGATGCTGTCGATCACGAAGCGTATGTTACTTGGGGAGAAGACCTTTCAAGCAAACAGGAAGCTCTTAAAAAGTCTTCTGAATCTTTAGAAGAATATACTGGCATCCAAAAAGCTTCTGCTGGACGAAGACACGATTTTTCTGGATTAGATACTAATACTTCTGGTAGACCAGGTTTAACTAGATCAGATTACGATTACTTTAGACCAGACGAAGCAGTACCTCGACGCAGCATGAAGATGATAATGCGTAGAGCAGAAGATGTTTATCAAAGAGTGGGATTGGTAAAAAATGTTATTGATTTAATGAGTGATTTTGCTGTACAGGGTGTGCGTATTGTACATAAAAATAAAAGAATAGAACGTTTCTTCCAAAGATGGTTTGATGAAATATCTGGAAAGGATCGTAGTGAAAGATTTTTAAATAATTTGTACAAAACTGGTAATGTTGTAATTAACAGACAAACAGGTAAGCTAGGACTAAAATCTGTAGATCAATTATATAAAACTAAAGGTACTCCTGATCTTAAAATTAACGACATTAATTATAATTCTGTAGAGAGAAAAGAAATTCCATGGAAATACACTTTTCTAGATCCTGTATTCGTTGAAGTTACAGGAGGAGCACTAGCTTCTTTTGTACACGACAAAAAATATGAACTAAAAGTACCTAGTCACCTTAAGAAGATTATTGGTTCGCCAAAAACAGACGCAGAAAAACAACTAGTTGCTAGTTTGCCTGAAGCTGTCTTAGAAGCAGCGAAGACTAAAAAAGGATATCCTTTAGATCCTAATAAAGTTTCTGTATTTCACTACAAAAAAGACGATTGGCAAAGTTGGGCATTTCCTATGATATATTCTATTATGGATGATATTAACGTAATAGAAAAACTAAAGCTTGCAGATATTGCAGCTCTTGATGGCGCTATCTCTAATATTCGTATCTTTAAACTTGGTAGCCTTGAACATAAAATTGCTCCTACTAAAGCAGCTACCTCTAAATTAGCACAAATTTTGGGTAATAATGTTGGTGGAGGTACAATGGATTTAGTTTGGGGTCCTGATATTGAATTACTAGAGTCTAAAACAAATGTACATCAATTTTTAGGAGAAGGTAAATATACTCCTCATTTAAATAGTGTTTATGCAGGATTAGGTATTCCTCCTACTTTAACTGGTACTTATGGTGCTGCTGGTACTACTAATAATTTTATTAGTTTAAAAACTTTAACCCAAAGACTACAATACGGTAGAGATATTTTAACGAGATTTTGGCAACAAGAAATTAATTTAGTCCAAAGAGCTATGGGTTTCAGATTTCCAGCAAAGATAGAATTTGACAGAATGGATCTTAGTAATGAAGAAGCTGAGAAAGCCTTACTACTACAATTAGCAGATAGAAACATTATTAGTGATGAGCTTTTACAAAGAAGATTTGGTTTTGATCCTGATATGGAGAAATCTAGACTTAATCAAGAACAAAGAGAAAGAGATAGTAGTAGAATGGTAGAAAAGTCTGGACCTTATTATGATCCTCAACCGGAAAACACATTAAAGAAGATAGCCTTACAAAACGGAATAGTTACTCCAAGCGAGGTGGGATTAGAACTAGAAGCTAAAAAACCCGGTGAAAAGACTGGCCTAGAAATGAAGGTACCTAAGCCATTAACGAAGTTGGCTAACGATCCGTCTTCGGAATCGTTGCCTAGAGGCAGACCAGGTGAAGGAAGGCCAAAACTTTCAAAAGATTCTGAGCAACGAAAGGAAAAACAATTTGCACCCCAGACGGGAGCTAAGATATCAATTTGGGCAACATCAGCCCAAGAACAAATTAGCGCAATTATTAATCCAATTATATTAGAGTATTATCAAAAGAAAAATCTAAGAAGTTTATCTAGCACAGAATATGAAAATTTAGAGCAGGTAAAGACCAAAGCGCTTTTATCTCTAAGACCTTTTGCAAAAATAGATAAAGGAATTATTGATAGTGCTTTTGACAATTCTGCTAATGCTAGTGTAAAACAATATTATAACTGGCTAAAAGAGCTAAAAACATCGTTTGATAGAGATTTATCAGTAGAAGAAATAAAACAAGCTAAGGCTTCTTTTTATTCTGAGGTGTATAGCTAAGTTAGCCTAAAAAAGGAGTAAAAAATGCAAATATTTGAAAACGAAAAAAGTGATGGTCTAGAAGAAATTTTAACATCTTCTGCATCATTATCTTATGCCTCTTTGGTAGAACCTTCAAAAGCTACGTTAAATCACAATACTAAGCATATTAAAAGTATTGCGTCTGTAGACGATAAGGATCTATATTATGTTCAATCTATTTTGGTTACGTCTTCATGGAATAAAAATGATGATGTATTTGATAAAGCAGAAATCTGGAAAGCTCGAAGTTCTCCAGAAGATAAACCTACCAATTTAGAGCATGATGAAAATGTTATTATTGGGCATATTACTTCTAATTGGCCAATTACTGTAGACGGTATATTAATTGATAAAGATACACCTATGGATAATCTTCCAGATAAATATCATATTTTAACTGGTTCTGTTATTTATAGAGGATATAGTAGTCCAGAGTTGCGTGCTAGATCCGAAAAATTAATTAATGAAATTGAAAATGGGTCAAAATACGTAAGTATGGAATGCTTTTTTAAAGGATTTGACTATGGCTTATTTAAAGAAGAAAATAATGAATTTAAAGTTTTAGCAAGAAATGCTGATACATCATATCTTACTAAGTATTTAAGAGCATATGGTGGAGAAGGCAAACATGGAGAATATAAAATTGGTCGAGTTTTAAGGGATATTACTTTTAGTGGTAAAGGTTTTGTAGATAAACCTGCTAACATTGAAAGTATAATTTTTCAAAAAGAGATTTTTTCAGAGCAAGAAAAAAATGACGAAATTTCAAATTCAGGTGTATTTATTTCACAGTTAGAATCTAATTCGGAGAATAAAACTATGAGTTCAGAAAAAACAAATGTGAACGAAGAAGCTGTTGTCGAAACTGACTGCTCTCAAGCAGCAGAAAAGGCTATTACTTTAGCTACAGATCTAACCGCTAAAGTTGCAGAACTTGAAGAAACTAATGAAAAACTTTTAACAGAAGCGAGTGAAAATATGAAAGAGCAAGAAAAAACTGTAAGCGATTTACAAACTAGCATCGACGAACTCAAGTCACAATTAGATGCTGCTAAGGCAGAAATCGAAGCTAGTAAAACAGAGCTTGAAACTTCGACTTCAGAACTCGAAGCTGTTAAAGCTGAATTAGAAACTTC
>MDSZ01096675.1_pt1 | contig 12958 bp, 12 predicted proteins | sample 811201 | NCBI WGS metagenome assembly MDSZ01 (sample SAMN05326647, study PRJNA326480) | marine metagenome | isolation source: seawater | place: Indian Ocean: North | collected 2010
AAAAAAATTTTTTAATAATGATGAATTGTATATAGAAAAGTATTTTAAAAATCCTAGACATATCGAGGTGCAGATTATGTCAGGCAAAAATAAGACCGTTCACCTAGGTGAAAGAGATTGTTCCGTCCAAAGAAGACACCAAAAATTAATTGAAGAAACTCCAAGCCCAGTATTAACCGAGGAACAAAGAAAAGATCTTTTAGAAAAAACTGTTAAGATGGTTGAACAAATTAATTATGAAGGTGCAGGAACAGTTGAATTTATCTATGAAAATGGAAAGTTTTATTTTCTAGAAATGAATACAAGAGTTCAGGTGGAACATCCAGTTACTGAAGTTCAAACTGGCATAGATATAGTTAAAGAACAATTATGGATTGCTTTTACTGGCGATACAGCTTTAAAACAACATGATATAAATCCTAGAGGTCATACAATTGAATGTAGAATTAATGCTGAAAATCCAGCTTTAGATTTTCAACCAAGTCCAGGAACAATAAGTGTTTGTCATCAACCCTCGGGATTTAGAACTAGAGTTGATGGTTCAGTTTTCCAAGGGTGCAAAATTACTCCTTACTATGATAGCTTAATTGCTAAGGTGATTTGTAAGGGAAGAAATCGAACTGAAGCAATTCAAAGAACTTTGAGATCTCTTGACGAGTTCGTATTGGAGGGCATAACAACAACTATTGATTTACATAAAAAAATTTTAAATCATAAAAAATTTATTAATTCTGAATTTGATACTAATTGGCTTGGAAAAGAAAAATTTTATTAAGCTTTCTTACAATTAATTAATTTTAAATCATAAATAGCATGATCAAATGGTGTGAGGCTTGGGTCTGAAGCAAAAGTCCAACCATTAAAAATAAATACTTTTTCATTTTCGTTCTTGGTAAGATCTTTAACCTGCATATAAGCAACACTATCATTTTTATTATTTAATTTCACTTTTCCACATTTTAAAATTTTAATTTCCAAAGGACCATATTTTTTACTTTCATTTAAGTTAACAATCATCTCCGATGATTTAGCTGTAATTTTATCTAATCCTATTAAAATTGCTTGAGACGACTGTAACTTCGTTACATTTTTTTTTTCTTTTAAATCTTTCCCTGAGAAAAGATTTTCATTTTCTATGTCCGATGTTTCAAAACTTGGTTTTATTTTTTCTAAATTTATTAATGGAGATGTCGTAATTTTTTCATCTGCTTTAATGAAATTTGAATTAATAAATAAAAAAAATAAAAAAAAAATAAAATTTATTTCCAAGTTTCATATTTTTTTTTCATATCGTTTTTTCTAATTTTTATTGGCTTATAGCTATTTGGAGTGCCTGTTTGATTCTCTAAATGATTTTTTTGCCATGAATATTTTTTATCTTTTTCATCAGGGATTTTATCAATTGTATGGTGAATCCATAAATACCAATCGGTAGTTATTTTTGTTGCTTCAATATTATTTGAATAAATGACCCATCGTTCGTCTTTTTTGCTTTTATAGTACTTGTTTCCATACTCATCCGAACCAACATATTTTCCCAAAAATAAAGTTTTTAAAAAAGTTCCGAATGTTTGCCTGTTCCACCAAGTAAAAAAAATTTTAAAGTTCATTATAAAAATTTAAGTCCACACAATTCTTAATTGCATTATTAATTAATAGACACCTTATACAATTAATATATATCTAAATAAAGAGATTCCAAATATTTTATGAAAAAATACGTTGTAGAGACTTATTACACATGCACTTTTAAAACAGTTCATACTTTAAACAACTTAGACGACGTAGAACTGTCCAAAATTGATAAAAGAACTGACGGGGAGGTCGAGGTTATAGATGTAAAACTCAATAATAGAAAAACTAAAAAAATAGGTAGCAAAAAAGACGATAAGACAAAAAACCCTAAATTAGAGAAATCTTTACCACACAGTATTACAAATCAAATAAAAAATGCAAAAAATGAACAAAAAAGTGAACCTCTAAATTTAAAATTAAAAAATAATGCTAGGTTTAAAATGCCTGACAGAAGAAAAGGATATATTCAAAAAGCACAAATAGGTGATCATAAAGTTTATCTTCACACTGGAGAATATGATGATGGTAAAATAGGAGAAATATTTATAGACACCAATAAAGAAGGTGAGCTTGTAAAAGCAATGATGAATAATTTTGCTATAGCTATTTCCCTGGGTTTACAATATGGGGTTCCGCTTGATGAATATGTAGATGCATTTATTGATACTAAATTTGAACCCTCAGGCAATGTAATTGGAAATGATAGGATACTAAGTGCATCATCAATTCTTGACTATGTATTTAGAGAACTAGCAATTTCATATTTAGGAAAGGAAGAGTTGGCACATACACCTTCAATTGCAAGCAATAAAAACCTAAATACTGAAAATAGTGACGATAAATTCTTAAAAATTGTAAAAAATATTACGTCTAAAGGATTTATAAGAAGTAATTATGAGGAAAAACTTGTAGATTTAACTGACGTTAGAATAAATCTTAAAACAAAAAATTAATTTTTTTTAATATCTTTTTTAATACTCAATTCCTTTAATTGTTTTTCATCAACTTCGGAAGGTGCTTGCATCATTAAGTCTTGAGCATTTTGGTTCATTGGAAATAATGTTACCTCTCTTATATTCTCTTTACCTGCTAATAACATTACGATCCTGTCAATTCCAGGAGCTATTCCACCATGAGGAGGTGCTCCATAATTAAACGCATTAATCATACCGCTAAACTTTTCATTCACATCTTTTTCATTATATCCGGCAACAGAGAATAATTTATACATTAGCTCTGGAATATGATTTCTTATTGCTCCAGAAGATAACTCTATACCATTGCATACAATGTCATATTGATAGGCTTTAATTTCTAAAGGATTTTCAAAATTTAATTTTTTGATATCACCTTGTGGCATCGAAAAAGGATTATGGCTAAAAATAATTTTTTTACTAGTTTCATCAAGTTCATACATTGGGTAATCAACAATCCAACAAAATGCAAATTTATCTTTATCAATAAGCTCTAGATCTTGAGCAATTTTATTTCTTGCTAAAGAAAGAATTTTTTCTATTTGTTTTTCTCTTCCGCAAGCTAGAAAAATACTATCTCCGACTTCGGCCTTACAATTTTTCATTATTTCTTTTAGAGACTCCTCGCTAAAAAATTTACCTACGGGTCCCTTCCCTTTTATTTCTTTATCCTGTTCAATAGTAAAATAAGCTAAACCAGAGGCACCTTGTTCTTTAGCCCATTGATCAATATTATCAAAAAAACTTCTTGGTCTATTTTTGGTATTCTTCGTAATTATGGCTTTTACAACTGATCCTGAATTTACTAATTTTTTAAATATTTCAAATTTTACATCATCTCTTTTAAATATGTGTGTAATTTCTTGAATGATTAGAGGATTTCTCAAATCAGGTTTATCTGTACCATATTTTTTCATTGCTTCATGATACGGAATTCTTGGAAACTTTTGATCTAAAATCTTTTTTGGCGAAAATTGCATAAATAAATTAACCATTAATTTTTCTAAAACATTAAAAATATCTTCTTGTTCTACGAATGACATTTCTAAATCTAATTGATAAAATTCGCCAGGACTTCTGTCAGCTCTAGCATCTTCATCTCTAAAACACGGTGCAATCTGAAAATATTTATCAAAACCTGAAACCATAATTAATTGCTTAAATTGCTGAGGTGCTTGTGGTAAGGCATAAAACTTTCCAGGATTTAATCTACTCGGAACTAAAAAATCTCTAGCACCTTCTGGGCTAGAAGATGTCAAGATAGGTGTCTGATACTCTAAAAAACCCATCTTTAACATTTCAGTTCGTATAAAAGAAATTACTTTTGACCTTAAAATAATATTTTTATGCATCTCCTCTCTTCTTAAATCTAGAAACCTATATTTTAATCTTATATCCTCTGGATAATCTTGTTCGCCGAATACTGGCATTGGTAATTCCTTAGCTTCAGATAAAACCTCTACGGAATCAATTGAGATTTCAATCTTTCCAGTTTTTAATTCTATATTTTCTGTACCACTTGACCTTTTAACAACCTTTCCTGAAATTTTTAAAACAGACTCTGGTTTAGATTTTTCTAGAATTGGAAAAAATTTGTTATTATTTTCTATTACACATTGAGTCATTCCATAATGGTCTCTTAAATCAATGAATAGCAAATTTCCGTGGTCCCTTTTTCTATGAAGCCATCCAGAAATATGAACTGTTTTATTTATCTCTTTTTCACTTAATTCTGAACAATTATGAGTTCTATATTTATTCATTTATTTAATACTTTTTTTATTAGATTAATATTAATTGATTTTCCAGTAGATAAAGACATCTCATCTAGATCCTTTAAAAACTTGAACATTTTATCGTAAGATCTCTCTACATTATTTAGAATATAATCTAAGATTTTTGGATTAATACTAATTTGCTTATCTGACAAAGTCTTCGAAATAATTACTTTTAATAAATCATCAGTGGGTAATTCAATTCCAAAGTATAAGAAGCTATTCATTCTAGATTGAAGATCTTTTAGGTTAAATTTTATCTCTTTAATAGATAGGTTAGAGGTGATCAAAATAAAATTTTCCAATTGTTTTGACTGATTTAAAATTGAGTAAAGTAATTTTTCTTCAATATTATTTTTAAAACTATCAATGATTAAACATTCAATATTTTCTAACTCTTGTATAATCTCATTATTTATATCTTTTGCATCGATTAGTTTTGTATTACTGATTTTTTTTTCTAAAATTTTAGCTAAATGAGTTTTTCCTGATCCAGAGTCTCCGAAAATATTTAACCATTTACCTGGCCAACTTGGCCATTCTTCAATTAATTTAAAGGCAGAAAAATTATTACTAGAAACAAAATAATCTTGTTCATAATATTTTTTAGAAAAAGGAAATTTAAAAATTAGTTGATCCATTTGTTACAATGTTTTTATAATCCATTGATCGTTAATTAATTGTAAACTGATATTTGCTTTTTTTAGTTGATTTATAATCTTTTCAAGTTTTCCTAAATATTTTATTCTTAAATCCATATAATCTTTATTAAATTGTTGAACAAAAACATTTTCAATCAAGTCTATTTTTTTTATTCTGTTGTTGAGTTCAACTATATTACTTTTTTTGTTAATATCTAATTTTACATTTAAAAACGAGGGAGTGCGTATATCAATTAAATTTTTTGATTTAACTAGATCAATCAATTCTTTTTTTGTTTCTATTATAATTTTTTTATTTAGATTATTGTCATCATTTTTTTTGCTTTTTAGATTAAAACTTTTTGAGATATTCTTTCCTTGAATACTTGTTTTAATGAAAATTTTTTTTTGGTCAATTTTGTCATTTTCGATTAACACAATAGATAAATTTTTATTAGAATATTCTTTAAACAAATCATCTATATTTAAATCGATTAAGTTATTTTTATTTTTATTAATTTTCTCAATAATTTCTATATTTTCTAATGGAAGAATAAATTCAATTAAGTCGTTTTCATAAAATTCATTCCACTTTTCATAGAAAAAATTGTTGTTAAAAACATAAATATCTTGATTTACTATTAAAATCGGTAAAACATATAATTCTTTATCCAAAATATCAGAATATAAAATAGCTCTTTTATAAAATAAATCATGTATTTTACTTTTGTCAAAAGTGACACTAAAATTTACTTGCTCTTCCATCTTTTTTTTATCGGTAAAATTTGAAATTTGATAGTAAGAGACTAATTCTTTTATAGAAGAAAATTCCATATTTAATAATTTTTCATTATCTTCTTTTAACAAAATTCGTGACATGAGTTGATCAAACCCTTTTTTTATTGCTTGATTTGCTAGATCGTTATTTGAAATTTTATCATTTTTTCCCAGTTTAATATTATTAACATTAAATAAGTTATTCTCTGATAAAAGAGTTTCAGTTTTTAAAAAAACAATTAAAATAAATATAAGTTTGAATATTTTCATATAAAACTAATTATCAATTTATAAATGAAAAAAAATGAAAATAGTTATAAAAAAAGCGGTGTTAACATTTCGTTAGCCAATAAATTAGTAAATCATATATCTAATATATCTAAAAAAGATGTCAAAAAAACGAAGGGGGCAAGTAATAAAGATTTTATAGGAGGATTTGGATCTTTGTTCGATATAAGTCATATTAAAATTAAAGATCCAGTAATTGTTTCTTGCACAGACGGGGTGGGAACTAAAATCGATCTTGCGAATAAATTTAAAATATTTGATACAATAGGAATAGATCTAGTAGCAATGTGTATAAATGATTTAATCGTTCAAGGTGCGAAGCCGTTATTTTTTTTAGATTACATTGCTGTTGGAAAATTAGATTTAAAAAAAACTAAAAAAATTTTAAAAGGCATATTTAAGGGTTGCGAGTTATCTAATTGTAAATTAATTGGGGGCGAAACTGCAGAGATGCCAGGGATATATTCAAAAGATAAATTCGATTTAGCTGGATTTAGCGTGGGTATAGTTTCTAAAAAAAAAATACTAGATAAAAACAACGTTAAAGAGAATGACATAATTCTAGCTATTCCATCAAATGGAATTCACTCCAATGGTTATTCTCTTGTAAGATCAATTTTAAAAAAATATAATTTACCTCGTTATCTTAAAAATGAAATTTTAAAACCAACAAAAATTTATTCTAGAGAAATCTTAAATTTATCTAAAAGAGGTTTGATTAAATCTGCGGCTCACATTACCGGTGGTGGACTTGTGGAAAATTTAATTAGGTCAATACCTCAAGAATTATCATTAAATATTGATCTTTCTAAAATCAAAATTTTAAAAATCTTTAAATGGTTAAAAAGTAAAAATATTTCTGACAAGGAAATGATGAGAACTTTTAATTGTGGAGTAGGTTTTTGCATAATTGTATCTAAAAAAAATACTCATCTTATAAAAAAATTTTTTCCAAAAAAATACAAACCGTATGAAATAGGTTTTATATCTAAAAGTTCAAAAAAAATAAATTTATCAAAGAATTTAAAATGGTAAAAAAAAATACATGTGTTTTTATCTCTGGAAAAGGTTCAAACCTAAAAAACCTTATTACTCATTCGAGAAATTATAATTTTCCCATTAGAATAAGCTTAGTGATAAGCAATAATAAAGATGCAAATGGTGTAATGTACGCTAAAAAATACAAAATACCTTATATTTTTATTAATTCTAAAATTAAAAACAATGACAAAGAAATTTTATTAAATTTAAAAAAATATAAAATTTCATTTATTTGTCTCGCTGGATATATGAAAATTATTTCATATAAAATTATTCAGAAATATCAAAATAGAATTATAAATATTCATCCATCATTGCTGCCAAAATTTAAAGGATTAAATACTTTTTCTAGAGTTTTAAAAGATAAAGAGAAAAAAACAGGATGTACAGTGCATTACGTGAATAAACAGTTGGATAGCGGTAATACAATAATGCAAAAAGTTTTTTTTTTAGATCCTAATGATGATGAACCAAGTGTAAAATTGAAAACTCAAAAAATGGAATATAAAGCTTTTCCTGAAGCAATAATAAAAATTTTTAGATATATTTAATTTTTAAAAAAAAATTCTATCTCTTTTTTAGCATTATCTATAGAGTCGGAACCGTGGACTGAATTTTTATCTATAGAAATTCCGTATAATTTTCTTATGGTATTATCTTCAGCATCTTTAGGGTTAGTTGCGCCCATTAATTTCCTGTTCTCTATTACTGCGTTCTCGCCCTCTAAAATCATCACAACTATCGGACCAGAAGATAAGTATGCGCACAAATCATTGTAAAACGGTTTAGATTGGTGAACTTTGTAAAATTCAGAAGCTTCGTCTTTTGTTATGTGTATTTTTTTACTTTCCTTAATATGCAAGTTATTTTTTACAAAAATACTTTTTATTTCTTCTACAAGATTTCTTTCAACTGCATCTGGTTTAATTATTGACAAAGTTTTCTCTAACTTACTCATAATTTTCCTCTATCAATTGATTTAATAGTCGTACTCCAAATCCTGTTGCTCCACCTGAATTAAGTGCACCCCCGTATTTTGAAAAAGCCATACCTGCAATATCCAAATGAGCCCAAGGAGTTTTGTTTAAAATAAATCTTTGTAAAAATTGAGCTGCTGTTGTGGACCCTGCTCCTCCTACATAATTAATGTTTTGCACATCTGCATTTTTTGAGTTCATAAGTTTATCGTAATTTTTGTGAAGGGGCATTCTCCAAAGTTTTTCTTCAACTTTGTTACCTGCATTAATAATTTGATTAGAAAGTTTATCATCATTTGAAAAAAGTCCTGCATATTCAGAACCTAGGCAAACTATTATTGCTCCAGTAAGTGTTGCTAGATCCACTATGAATTTAGGTTTATATTTTTTTTCAGTAAACGATAGTGCATCAGCCAAAACTAATCTTCCCTCTGCATCAGTATTGAGTACTTCAATTGTTTTTCCGCTATAAGATTTAACTATATCACCTGGTCTTTGGGCTACTCCACTTACCATATTCTCGACTAATCCAACAACACCAACTGCATTTATTTTTGCTTTTCTTAGTGCCAAACTTTTCATCAAGCCAACTACAGCCGCGGAGCCTGCCATATCGTAAGTCATGTCTTCCATAAATCTCGCTGGCTTTAAAGAATATCCACCAGTATCAAATGTAACTCCTTTTCCAACGAAAGCTAATGGTCTCGAGTTATTTTTAGCACCATTCCATTCCATTGTTACGAGATATGAACCTCTTATGCTCCCCATTCCAACCCCAAGTAAAGCATTCATGCCAAGTTTTTTTAATTTTTTTTTATCGTATATATTTACTTTTAAACCATCTCTTCTAAGTGAATTTAATCTTTTTGCATACTCATCAGGATGGAGAATGTTTCCTGGTTCAGATACTAGATCTCTTGCGTAGAAAGTACCTTCCTCTAATGATTTGAATTTTAATTGATTTTGTGCTGAAGGTTTATTTTTTTTTCCTATTACATTTACTGATATTAGTCTTGAATTCTTCTTTGTTTTATATTTTTTAAATTCATAAGATTTTAATTTAAGTCCATGTAAAAAATGACCTAAAAAACTTTCACTTTTTTCAATTATACTATCAGAATTTAAAAAATAAGAATTGTTTTTTCCAAAGTTTATCTTTCCATAAAATTCTGCACCTAAATTTTCTACATCAGAGGTTTTCAAATTTTTTTTTATTGAAACTAGGATTATTTTTTTTTTTGAATTTATCTCAAATACAAGTATTTTTTTTTTTAAATCACTATTTTTTAATAGGTCACTTATGTATGAAAACTCACTGTTTGAAATGCTGCTTTTCAGATTTTTTACATTAAATTTTTCGTCAACAAATAATACGATATTTGCGGATTTTTTATTGTTAGCTTTACTAGAGTAGGTAATTTTTATAGTCATAGGTTCTAAATATATTTGTTAGAGTTTAAGGTATATATGTTCAAAAATCCAAGATTTCAACGTTAATTTCGTCCGTGTTCACTCTTAAGTTGAATTTATTTAATGGATGAATTAATTATATACAAAATAAACAAATGCTTCAAAACAAAATTTTTCGAAATTATTACAAAGAGGTTTTAATCACATTTTTAACAATATTGATTAGTCTCTCAATTATTGCTTGGACCGTTAGAGCTGTAAATTTTTTAGATTTGATTGTTGAAAGTGGGTACTCTTTATTAACTTATTTTCAATACTCATTTTTAAATATATTTGGTATTTTAACTAAATTTATTCCTCTGTCATTTTTATTAGCTTTAACAATGTTTATTCTTAAACAAATTCAAGAAAATGAATTCATTATATTATGGACTTCTAGCGTAAAAAAAATACAAATTGTTCACCTTTTTATTTTAATTTCTGTGACTGTAGCAATTTTTCATATTTTACTCTCTGTTTTTGTGACTCCATCTCTATTAAATCAATCAAGACAGCTTTTAAGTAAAGAAAGTTTTAATTCTTTTCTTCCAACGATCAAAGTTCAAGAATTTAATGATTCTTTTAATGGTTTAACTTTTTTTGTAGATGAAAAATATTCAAATGAAGTAAAGAATATTTTTTTAAAAGATGAAAAAAATATTTTTAAAAATATTTCTTCAAATCAAAATAATAGATCTTCAAAAACTATAGTTGCTAAAGAGGGATTAATTATTGATGAAAAAATGGTATTACTCAACGGTCAAATAATTTCATCTAATTTTGAGAATTCAAAAAATGATATAGTTAGGTTTGATCAGTTAGATATTAATTTAAAATCTCTACAAAATAGAACTATTAAACTTCCAAAGGTACAAGAGACATCTACCTTCGAGCTTATAAAGTGTAGTTACATAGATTTTTTTGATAAAACAAATTGTAAGTCGAACTTTACCGTTGAAATTCTACCAACAATTAATAGAAGAATATTTTTGCCAATATTTTTGCCAGCGTTAGCTTTAATTAGTTCTCTTTTATTAATTAAAAATAAAAAAAGTATATTTCTAAGTAATATAAGTATTTTTACTTACTCATTTTTACTTTTATTATTTGCAGAATTAATCATTAGGTACACTGGTATAAATAGAATTTTTAATTATATATTTATTTTAACCCCATTATTGTCTTCATTTATTAGTTATTATTTTCTGAAGTATAAATTTTCTAATGAATCGTATTAAGTGAAAATTATTTATGAATAACATAATTCTTAGATATTTAATTGATGGTTTTTTTAAAAATTTTTTAAAAGTGGTTTTATTCTTTTTTTGTTTTGGAATAATCTTAAATCTTTTTGAAGAAATTGAATTTTTTAAAAATCTAAATGTTTCAATATTCGTTCCTTTATTTTTAACAATACTATTTATTCCAAGTATTTTAATTCAGTTACTTCCTTTTATAATATTTGTAACAAGTATGAAATTTGTCATGGATATAAGAAATAATAAAGATTTACTAAATATCAAAGTTTTTGGTTTTTCGAATTTTAAAATTTTTTTTATTTTAGCTATTACATCTTTTTTAATTGGATGGGTTGTTCTATTCTTTATTAATCCTATAACCTCATCTATGTCTCAATATTACGATAAAACAAAATCTGGTTATTCAAAAGATATTGATCATCTAGTCTCGTTTAATAAAAACGGTCTTTGGATTAAAGAAAATTTTAAAAATGGCCAAAGGATTATTTCAGCAGAAAGAGGCAAGGATAAAGAATTGCGAAATCTAATAATTTATAATTTTGACGAAAATTATACTCTTAAAGAGAAAATATTTTCACCTCGCGCAAACATAGAAAAAAACGAATGGTTATTGAATGAAGTTTTGTTGTTTAAAATTAGTGAGCAAGAAATAAAAAAATTAGAATTAGAAAATATGACAATCGAGTCTAAATATACTATAGAAAAAATAATTAACTTATTTAAAAATTTAGATACAATATCTTTTGTTGATCTAATTACTAATTATAATCAATTATTAGATAAAGGATATAATAAGATATTCTTAAATCAAAGTTTACATGCAATGCTTTCAATGCCTTTCTTTTTATTTATTATGACTGCATTAGCCTGCATTTTAATAATGAATACACTTAAAAAAGCCAATAAAACCAAAATTATTATATTTGGTATATTTTCTTGCGTTATAATTTATTATCTTAAAGATCTTTCAATAGCTTTAGGTCAGACTAACAGAATACCTATTACTTTAGCTTATTGGATACCAGTAATAATTATTGGTCTTTTTAGTTTTGTAGGAATTTTACAAATAAATGAAAAATAAATTTTTTTTATTACTAATATTTATCTTAACAGCAAATAATTCTTTTGCAGAAAATTTTAATATCAATGCTAAGAATATTTCAATAGATAAAAAAAATGAGATTACTATTTTTAAAGATAACGTTGTAATTGTAGACGAGAGAAACAATATAATTAAAAGTGAATATGCTAGTTATGATAAAAAATCTGATTTTTTTATTCTAAAAAATAACGTTTCTATAAAAGATTCAAAAGGAAATATTTTGCAAAGCGAAGAAGCAAATTATAATAAAAGAAATAATTTATATGAAATAATAGGGAAAGCAAAAATTTTAACTACTGAAGGATATACTGTTGAAACTAGTGACGTTATTTTAGATACATTTAAAAAAACTTTATTTTCAAAAAAAAAAACAAAAATCGAAGATTTACAATATAATTCAATTGAATTAGAAAACTTTGAATATTTATCCGTCGAAAATATTTTTAAGTCTATAGGAAATATTAAAATTACTGATAAGTTGAATAATTCATATGAATTTTCTCAAATCTACATAGATGAAAAAAAAAGAGAAATAATTGGAACTGACTCAAAAGTATACTTAAATAGTGAGGATTTCAAAATTAAGAAAGAAAACAAACCAAGAGTTTTTTCAAATGCTATAAGTATAAAAAACTCTAATACTAAATTTACAAAAAGTGTATTCACATTATGTGACTATAGGAAAAACAATAAATGTCCTCCGTGGGAATTGGTAGCCTCAGAGATGAGGCATGACAATAAGAAAAAAACAATTTATTATGATAATGCAGTAATAAAAATTTATAATATACCAGTATTTTATTTACCCAAACTACAACATCCGGATCCAACAGTCGAACGTAGATCAGGTTTTTTGACTCCTTCTTTTGCTGATAGCAAAAATTTAGGTGCTAATATAAGTGTTCCATATTTTTGGGCAATTAATAAAGACAAAGATCTAACAATTAATAATAAATTATTTGCAACTGAACATCCTTTATTTTTAGGAGAATACCGACAAGCTTTTAAAAATTCTAATCTAGTAGCTGATTTTGGTTATACCGAAGGTTATAAATCTAAATCAAAAAAAAATATAAGAAGCGGAGATAGATCTCATTTAT
>MDSZ01203549.1_pt1 | contig 12958 bp, 13 predicted proteins | sample 811201 | NCBI WGS metagenome assembly MDSZ01 (sample SAMN05326647, study PRJNA326480) | marine metagenome | isolation source: seawater | place: Indian Ocean: North | collected 2010
ATTGTGAACCATCTTTTGTTCTTCCACTTGTCACGCTGCTTACGTGCTGCTGCACGTGCCTTTGCACTCATCTTCTTCGCCATTATGGATCAACTCTCAGTTTGCGGGGGCTACCCCACTAGCAGCCTTCCGACCAACATGGGCTATATGAAGGGGATAGATTGCTGAAGAAAGCCATCTGGAGGTGAAATCACCATCCACGCTGGTCTAGTCGAACTTCAAGTGTTTCCAATTCGTCCCCTCTCATTGGAGAACCTTGCATCATGCTCATGGCTTCTGCTACCTTGTCAGGATCATCGTAGTGAGCAGTTGCAAGTACAATTGCATCAGCCATTGTTTTCGGGTCCTCTGACTTGAAAATACCAGATCCAACGAATATACCATCAACACCCATTTGCATCATGAGTGATGCATCTGCTGGTGTTGCTATTCCTCCGGCACAGAACGTTACTACTGGAAGTCGGCCTAAGTCAGCAACTTCAACGAGAATATCTTTGATTCCCCCATGCATTTCATCATCGATTTCGCCAAATGGGGTAACATTCGATGTTCCAGGAAGATTACTGGACTCGGCTAGAACTCTGTACCTGTCCATAATGATGTTTGCAGCATTATCAAGACCATTATCGTCAAGGGTTTGAATCTGACGAATCTCTTGATCGATTAGTCTTGCGTGGGTTACTGCAGCTACAACATTGCCTGTACCAGCCTCGCCTTTAGTGCGAATCATTGCTGCACCCTCGTAAATTCTCCTTACTGCCTCGCCCAATCCTGTGGCTCCACAGACAAATGGGATGTCATGAGCGTTTTTGTTGATGTGGAAATACGGGTCCGCTGGAGTAAGGACCTCTGACTCGTCTACCATATCTACTCCCAGTGCTTGAAGTACTTGGGTTTCTGCATCGTGCCCAATTCTGGATTTTGCCATGACTGGGATCGATGTGCATTCGATAATTCCAGTGATCATGTCAGGATGTGAGGTTCTAGCGACCCCTCCGGCTTTCCTAATGTCCGCAGGTACTCTCTCAAGAGCCATGACCGAAACAGCACCAGCCTCTTCAGCAACTGCTGACTGTTCTGGAGTAACTACGTCCATGATAACTCCACCCTTTAGCATAGATGCGAAACCGCGCTTCAGAAGGTCATCAGCATGACGAAGAGATTTGATATCCGCATTAGTATTCATGGCCATCATTCCCTACGTGGGACATTTCATTCATGAAGATATGTTATGTATCACAGAATTAATCGCCGAGGACTGGAGTATCCCCTGTTGCAATTTCAGCATCAACTGATTCGGCTTCATTCCTCTCAATCCACGCTTCTTCATCATCTGGGACATCGGTGTCTGCGAATATTGCATCGACTGGACATTCTGGAACGCAGGCACCACAATCAATGCACTCATCAGGATCGATAATTAGGTAGGTATCTGCTTCTCTGAACGCTTCTACAGGGCAAACTGCAACACATTCCTGATACTTGTGGTCTACACAGGCCGAGGTTACTACATGGGTCATGGGAATCTCTCCATAAGCCCCTCACAGTTGTAGATTATAATGGCTTGGTAAGACCCAAGATAATTTAGGGCGACCTAATTCAGTGCTGCGTTTTTCGCTTTGTCGATTGTTTCGATTGCAACATCCATTGCATTATTGCCAGGATAAACTTCCAATTTGGCCTTACCTTTTACCGTTGGCCTATCTCCCGGCGAAGTCAATGTCAATTTCCCTGACAACAAATCGATTAAATCCAGGCGTATGTGAATAACATTGTTACCATCTAACCTAGATTCTAAATCAGATTTTAATGAATTTAATAACTCAGACCCCAGTAGAGATAGGGACTTAGTGGCTTTACCTTTACGCTTTATTTCAGCTGTCACTATATGTATCGGTGAGCCATGATATGAGTTCATTCTTTCGATTGAAACAGCTTCATCATCTCCCACAAGCCAACCCAATGCAGCAGCATGAATGTACTCGTCCTCTAAGCCACTTGCAGTAGACTGCCATGATATGTGGTGCACACCCATGATTATCCCCAAACGAAAATAGATGATGATTTTTTTTAATCTAGTGGGTGGTCGACACCCTCTTCTCCAAGTGTCCATCTTAGCGTTTTAATGACACCATCAAGAGCTTTGTGATTTCTTGCAGCTTCTTTCATACCGTCCCTGTCGCCGTCTTTACTGCATTGGTCAAACCATTTTTTCCATTGTTCTCTACGGGCAATAGCCTTGTCCAACATCTCTTCGATCTCACTCCAAGAGCGGTCGTAACTGCGTATTGGTTGTCCGCCGCCTTCAGTGCTCATTACCTATGGTCATTTGGAATATGTATAAGAAATTGACACCGGCAGGAGTAACAAATTACCTTTTTTCATTTTCGATATCAATAATAATGTGCAAATCATCACCTATTACACAATTTTGAATTCTGGAATCTATAATAGAATTTTCTCCTACAATCGAGGACTCTGAAACACCGTTTATTCTAGAGTTTGCCATAACAACTGAATTCACTGCTGCCCCATTTACTGAAGCGCCTGCAAGAATTACAGAATGTGAAATATGTCCGCTAACTGAAGCAGACTCACTGATGAACGAACCATCGGGTAGTACCTCGCCCTTTGGCATAGGAAAAGGCAAACCATCACGTTTTTTTATCAGAGCCATCTGTGCTTTGTGGAGTTCAAATGGATTCCCGACGTCAAACCAAATACCATTGACGGTTTTTGCATACATCGGCCATCCTCTCTCCAAAACATCTGGAAACAGTTGTTTCGAAAAGTCATATTTTTGGCCTTCAGGAACTAATTCCATTACCTCTGGCTCAATAATGTAAAGTCCTGCATTTATCAGATTGGAGAATGCTTCGTTAGAGGATGGTTTTTCTTTAAATTTTGAAATGTAACCTTCGCAAATTGAAGAATCGATTTCGCCATTGTGAACTTTTGAAAGTCCGACGATACCGAATTCGGTTGGATCATCAACTTCCCATAATGCCATCGTTACCTTAGCACCAGACTCACGATGTGAAGAAAGTAAATCTTCTATGTCGAAGGATGCAACAGAATCACCTGAGCCAACAACGAATGTCTCAGTAAGTCGGCTTGACAATAATTTGACACTACCTGCCGTTCCCATGGGAGTATGTTCCTGATTTACTCTGCTATTTGCATTCCATGATTCAACATGTGATACTAGTTGCTCGCCTTGGTACCCAGTTGTAACAATGATTTCCGACAAACCCGCTGAAACCATAGCGTCCTTGACATAATCAATCACTGGCCTGCCCAAAACGGGCACCATCGGCTTAGGACGATTTTTTGTCAAAGGCATCAGACGGGTCCCTCGGCCTCCCGCCATGATGATCCCGAGCAGATTCTCACTTCCTACCACGAGAAGCAGTCATGTCGATGCTTCGCATGTTTTTCTTCTTACTAGAACGCCCCTTTTTGTTTCCGACTCCTGCCCTGTCACCAGACATTGTTCCGCCGAATGATAGTGAGCCTGCAGCCAGCAGGTGCTCAACCATTGAATCTGCAACTTTTTCATCCTCTGCACCTGTCTTCATCTCTTTAGAAACTGCGGCGTTATGATCCGTTATCCAGGATTCTCTTTCTTCTCTAGCAATCTTTAGCTTATCCCTCGCTTCGTTAACTTCCTTCATTAGTTCGGAAATCTTTGCATGTACTTCGTCAGCCTTTTCCCTGCATGCTAGGAATTCTTTGTGGAACCTGTCACCTTCACCTTTGAGGAAATCTCTGTGAGCAAACAATTCGTCCAATTCCTTGCTCATTCCTTTTGCACGCTCAAGGCATTCCACGAAATCCTTGTGCGCCGCATCAGCCTCTGCTTTTAGTTGAGCGATCGCTTCGTCTCTGTTTGAAATGTCTACCTTGATTAATTGTAATTTCTCAACCTCTGGCTCTAATTCTTTCATGCGACGTCTCATATTCTTTATTTTGTCCATTGTCTCCTTTTCTTTCTTAGCAGACATTCCACCACGAGTTTCGTAGGTTTTCTCCATGTTATCTACTTCACTGGAAAGTTTGTTGAATTCAAATGATGCAGATTTTTTGTCGTTCTTGTCACCGCGTTGAGCCTTTGCTTGCCCGATTAAGTCACGAATCTGTGCTTGAATTGCATCCCTTCTAGTTTTGTGTAAATTTTGTTCTGCACGAATGGCCTTAACTTCCGCAACAGACATATCCAATTTTTCACGGTGTTCTTTATATTGTGCTTGGATTGCATTTCGTTGTTCAGCAAAACGCTTTGCTTGTTCGTTATGATTGTTTCTTGAATCGCGTAATTTGCGAACCTTTGCCTCCATTTGGTGCAAGTGGTCTCGTAAATCAGCATCTGGACGAGAGTTCTCATCTTGAGCCTCGGTCATGGAGACTGCGACGGCATCTTTGCTTTCAATGCTACGATTGAATTTTGACTTCAGGCCGAGGCCAAAACTGCCATTAGTTGGAAGATTATTGCCCCGAACAAACCTATTCCACCGAGCAAGTATGATGTTATCGAGCTTGTATTTCTCAACCAAGTAACAAACTCTGGTTGGACTCTGACATTTATTTGACGTCCCACAAGCAAATCTCCATTCGTGTTTTCTAACCTAATAGATACTGAAGCCTCCCCCGTTCTCTCAGGTAATAATGTCTGCCACGTTACGGTACCATCTCTGAGTAGACCAGACATTCTACCAATAACATCTTCATCACCATCGCTGGAGACAGGCACTACTTCATCTGACCACCATGATTTCTCACCAGGCTCTAGATTGTACCTCAATGCTAAATCATTGGGTCTGAAATCTGGTGAATGTACTCTTAGAACCACTTGTCTAGCCTCTTTTGAAAGATTGTGTATGTAGCAAAACAAATTTGCTTTTTCAGTTACCACATTTTCTAAGTCAACGTCAAACAAGAGACCGTCTAAATCGATTTTTTTGCCTATTGCTAGGTCCTGTTCAAGCCTCTCAATTAATCTATAGAAGGCAGGATTGTTACGTGTAGAACTGGCAAAAAGGGAATCCCAAAGTTCTTCTTTGAATATTTCATGTTCCAAAATTAATTTGACGCCCTTATTTGTTAAAATTTCAGACAATTCTATGCTGGTTGTATTCCTATCAATACCGCCTTTGAATCTTCTGTGCATGAGCATGAGAAATTTTTCCCATCCAAATTCTTTATTCACACCTTTTTTGGTATTTGATTCGAATTCGTTCAAGAAATCGTCGAACTTGCTTCGAAGTAGAGGATCCATAAGATTCCTCATCATGTCATTGTATGCCATGTTTAGTGTGGACGGGTGGATTGGTGGAGTATATGCAGATAGAAGTCCATCATCAGTAACCATGTTGAATTTACGATTTCTAGTGGACAGGTGTTGACCAATAGCAATTGTAACTAAAGAAGCGCTAGCCAATAGTCCACGCCCTCCTATCTTTGAATCTGAATCTAGGTAAGCAACAATCAACGACATAATTGTAGCGGTTATGCTCATCCACAATGCCGTATTGTGACTGGCCATAGTCCTAGAAATTAGACCATCTACCGATGCGAAGCCGTGCATACTTGTTACTGGCCGGTGTGAACTTGCAGCCTCAGAAACCTCACATCGGAAAACTTGTCTGGTAAGTTTAACTCTGTACCGGTGCAGGTATAATCCCACACAAAAACCAAACAGAATTGTTGTGGAGATTAATGTAAATCCGGTCGAAAGGTCAAAACCTACTGCAGGTTCTATATTTTCTAGCCACCAAGATGGGCTTTCTCCCTTGTATGCCCATGCGCCAAAGAAGGAAAGTAGAGAGAATGCTGGAAGCAAAATTACTAACCTAAGGCCTTCAGTAAGAAACTGACTATCTATACTGTGGAATTTTTCCTCATTGGAACGAAGTAATCGTAAATCTTCATTCATTTCAATAACCTCAACACAATTCTACTTCCGAGTTCTTCTGAAATTTGAATATCTTTGCCATTCAATGAAAAACCCGAATCATTTTTCTCGAAAATATCTCCAATTGCTAGACCAATTGTCCCCAAGGCATCTCTTGAACTAGCAGTTGTCATAATCATATTTACCTCTCCTTTTGATGCGAGCGGAAGCTTGGAGAGAGTGCAGAACGATGGTTCTGCCTCTAATCTATGAGCAATTCGAGAATTGGCAGGTGGTATTTTTTTGCCAGAGGGGTCGATTTTTGGATTGCCTAATAGGAGTGAGATGCAGACTTCAAGGTCGTCGTTGAAGGCATGCTCTAAGCGACATGCAGTTTCGTGAACATCGCCTTCAAACGGAAGTTGAGTCAAAAGTACTTCTGCCAACCTGTGACGCCTTTTCATCATCATTCCATGCTCAAGACCCTTATCTGTCAACATGGCCCCTTTATATGGTACGTAATCCACAAACCCGTTTTTGGCCAACCTTTGAATCATTTCGGTGGCAGAGGCAGGAGAGACCCCTAGATATTTCGCTAGATCGCCATTCCTTACCCTTTCCCCAGGAAGTCTTTCATTAAACTCGTATAATGTCTCAAGGTATTCGTCTTCAAACTCCTGGAAATGTCCTGTAACCATAAATTCACCTCAATCTTTTCTAGCTTCAAAAACAGTGGTACAAGCCGGGCACCTAGCCTTCGCAGGTCTTCTTTCATATGGAACTTTTAGTTTCCTCGTGCATTTTGGACAAGGAAGTATGTCATTATTAGAGGATGAAAACAAATCCTGTGTTTCGGTTTTCTTTTCCAGTTGTTCTTCATTTTGATTTTGTTCTTCAGGTTGTTCTTCTGACTCACCTTCAACGTTAAATTTATTCTCACATTCAGGACACCTAACCGCTCCGCTGTAGGTGCTGGGAACACGTAATCTACGATCGCATGAGGGGCACGCGACCTCAACTTTTTCTTCTTTAGTTCTACTGGGTTTGCTTGATTTAGTTGTTTTCTCTTTTTTATCTTTAGTAGGAGAATTTTTGATTCGAATGGCAAAAATAATGACCATACCAAGAGCTAGTCCACCAAATATACCTCCCCATGGTATTGTGAAACCATCCTCTTCGATTTCCACTTTCTCGGAAGTAATCAATACCTCATCACTCACTGATTTACCACTAACATACCATGTAACGGTAATTTTCACATTCTCTCCATTAGGCCAATTCACTACCGTACTATGATCTAACGCGCCAGAATTTATCGACGGACTCGTATCGATACCGAGTATTTCTCCCGATGAATCCGTGATAACAATTTGGCCTTGAGGCACAGAACCACTGGCCAGGTTCGATAAGCTATAGTAAACTGTCACTTTCGAGGAGGCAACAGGTACCTTAGGCTGAGTGGTTGGGTTTACTGTAATCTGTGGATTAATCTCGAAGTTGGGCATCTGAGATTCATCACCAGTAAATGATCCAAAACCAATGGTCCAACCATTCTCAATCAAATCGATGAAAACCTGTTGCCCATCCTGGAATCCTATGTTGGCAGTCCCATAGGTGATTCCTGGAAGAAGTAACCTTTCTTCAACAACTGGTTCACCCTTCAACCCGTCTTGTATAGCACCAAATTTTAGTGTAACTAGTCTATTTTTTCCTTCTGATAATTCAGCAGACCAAGATATTTCCACACCTTCTTCTTTGACATCTACAGATTCGATCCCAACCACAATTACCTGAGATTGTAAAACTGGTAAATTAACAGAGCCAGATAAATTGTCATCTACAACACTATCCGTACTATCAATCGACCAATTAACAAGATGCTGACCTGCAGAAGGTATTGAAAAATAATGACTTACTTCACCAGCTTTGCCACTCTCCAGAGAGATGCTTTCTCCCTCTTGAATAGCGTCATTGATCTCAATTTTGAGTTTTGCAGTTCCACTCGCATCACCCTCGTTCCTTAGAAGCAGTGATAATTTGATTTCATCACCAGCATGCCATGGTCCTCCAAGTATGGAGGGGGTAGTATGACCTGCGCCAATGAATATAGCTGAGGTCATTTCCAATACATCTAATGCGTCTATGGTAAGCAATGTTCTTGCCCCATCAGTAGTACAAACAACCTGTCCTGGTTTAGCATTAATTGAAACTGTATAGTTCGAATAGCCGCCACTTGAGAGATTTACATCCACTGAGAAAAACTCCTCATCATCAATACTACAAAGTAACATCCCTGAAAAACTCGCATCACCGCTATTATTTGCATGTAGAGTCCAATTTACAACACCTCCTGGTATTGGCTGGGTGATTCTATCCAGATTCAAATCTATACTTGGAAGAGGTGGCGGGCCAACAACAAATGTGGTGTTGAAGTAATCATCCGTTGAGTCTGAATCCTGCGGACCTTTTAAACTAAAATTAAGATGATGTAAACCCTCCGTTAGTTGCAAAGACGTGAAATTAACAATCAGTGTAGAGTCGCCTGAAACATTTACATTCTTCTCGTCAATAAACCCTGAATCTATGCTCAAATTTACTGAACCATTCCAGTCAACATCACCAGAATTGATTACAGGAATTTCTATTTTCGCAAAATCACCATCGTTGATTGTTGTGTTTCCTGTAAAATTACCACTCAAATCAACTGGATTAACCGTTGGCTGCCCAACAGATAGATCTAATGGCCTTAGCCTGTGGATGATAGTGCTAAAATTGGTAAACTGACCCTCACCGGGCGCCCCTATGTCTCCAGAAATTGACACAGATAAATTAGAATATCCAACCGGGGCATTGCCTACGGTCGTTTCGACGTAGGATTCTACATTATCGCTAACCAAAATATTGCCACTATCGTAATCGATTATCGAGCCATCTTGAGATGATAGTGTTACATTCCAGTTCACAGATGCAGAACTTGCTCCATCAACTCCTGTCAATGTTATATTCAATTCTACAGGACCTTCCCCAATTTCTCCATCACCAGATATTGTTATTGTTTCAATAACTCCACCCGATGCTTCTACCAGGGGTACAAGAGCCATTGCTAACAAGAATGCAACTAGGATGGCTCGTCGCATGATGTATGCTCATCCGAAGAGGGTTATGACCTTCACCCACCCTTTAGGGTGGGACGCAGCATTTATTCAAGTAGGGCAGGTGGCGGCATTGATTCCGATGGATGCTAACGACCTTCTCGCAGTCTCACCTAAGCTGCTTGCGCAAGCAATTCTACATCGTAGAGAGAGGCTTTCAGAAATCATCCCAAGTGATTTAGAGGAACGAAAAGAAGAGCTTCAAAACGCTGAACCAAAAGCCAAATCAGCAAGAGAAGAGCGGGATAAAATAAATACGAAGGTTGCCAACTTGAAGGGTGAGAGAAATAGTGCCCAAAAAGAAGCAAGAGAGCTATTCGAAAAAGCCAATGAAATACGAGAGCAACTAATTGCAGAGGGTGGAATGAAAAACCCTGACCCAAAGTGGGCTAAAGATAAGTTATCTGCAAAATTACAATCCTTAGAAAATCAACTCGAGACCAGTGCGGGAACTCACAAGACAGAAGAGAGGTTCATCAATGAAATGAAGTCGTTGATTAAAGAGCACGAAGAGTGGGTTGAGGAAAGAACTTCTTCACAACCCTTGGTAAAAGAAATGAAGGATGCAAGAACAAAAGCTCGGAAGTTGTTGGACTCTGCGCAAAAAGCACATGATGCGATGGTGGATTTAGCTCGTTCCAATGAGGAAAAGCATGATTCGTATCTAAAGTGGGAAGATGCTAGAGCCAGAGCAAGCTCTCGGACTTCTAGATTAGAGAACGCTTTGAGTTCAAGCCAAGATGCTTTGTTATTCTGGAAAGATAGGGTTGAGATGGATAATTTCAACGATTTACTGGTAGACGCAAACAGGGTTAGAGAAGGCGGACCATCATCAAAATCAATCGCTAGAGCAAGGAAAAATGAAAGAGAGAACGAAAATCCAACAGGAGTTGAGGAAGAATGATTCAACCTTGTGAAATTACGGGTTTCTCAAAAGATAATGTTGAGAAATTTTCTTATTTGCATGAATACATCACTCAAGATAAAAAAATCCCAATTCCCGATGATGACTCATTAAATGGTTTCGTTAAACCACTAGAAAATACCGTGTCATCCAACAAAATTCACAACAGTGAACAGAAGAGGAGAGATAGTTTATTCAAACACCTAGAAAAGAGCATAGCATCCAAATTTGAAGGTTCAAAACTTTCTCCATTTGGATCAGCAGAAAGTGGACTATCTTTGAAAGGTGCAGACTTAGATCTATGCTTACAGATTCCTGATGCTAATCAAAAGAAGACTCTCAAGAGAATTGGAGGAATGTTGCGTGGCCAAGGAATGGAAAAAGTTCAAACCATTTCTAGAGCAAAAGTACCAATTGTAAAATTTATTGACCCAAGAAGTGGATTAAATGTTGATATTTCGATTAATAACACACTAGCACTATACAATACTAATTTGCTCTCGGCATACGCAAAATTAGACAAGCGAGTAAGGGATTTAGCAATCTGTGTTAAACACTGGGCATTGCACAGAAACTTATCTGATTCCGCAAATGGAACATTCTCATCTTATGCATGGTCAATACTTGTAATCAACCACTTACAAGAGCAAGGAGTAATCCCTAACCTTCAATCAGGTGAAGATAGAACCACCATTGAATTAGAAGGCACTGAGTATGATATAACCGTAAACGAAAGCATCTCGATTACCGAACTTAGCAAACAAAATATTGCTGAACTAACACAGTCATTTTTCCTAAATTATGCAACCCGTAACTGGGAGGATGAAGTGATTTCAATTCGGAAAGGTGGGTCTATTTCCAGAGATGAAAAGGGTTGGATGAACGAGGAACCATCAGCCTTGGAGATTTTCAACAGTGATAAGGAAAACCCAGGCCGTATGGGCGGACATCATATGGCCATCGAAGACCCTTTTGACATAAATCATGACCTGTGTCGTGTAGTCCGTGCTGAAGGTGAATTAAGGATAAAGAATGAATTGTTAAGGGCTGCTAAATTGTTTGGCAGTGGTTCGACCTGGAAAGAGATGTGCGAAACTGTTGATTCTGACCGATTAAAGGATATTCAACCTTCGGATATATTTCACGACCTTCGGGACAAGTCGGATAACCTCATCAAAAATATGCTAGACAAAACCAAGGCTGAAATGGATTCTGTGGATAGGCTAATCGAGGCACTAGAATCTGAGAAACAATCTACATTGAGGATGGCCAAAGCAATGCGTGGAGTGATCGAGGAGACCTCTGATTTAAGGAAAGAGCATAAATCAACCATTACTGGACTAAAGTTAAGAAACAAAGAAATCGATGATATTCGTTCTCGAAGAGACAAGATCAACTCTGATATTATTTTGCCAATTCACATGATAGAGGACGAGTTATCGAAAGTCTACAAAAGATTAACCGAGGAACTTGACATTCATCGGGTTCCTTCTTTAGCAAAGGAAAAAGCACAGTTTTCTTGGTTCATGGAATTGCAAGCGATGCATGGTAAGGCAAGAGAAGCGAGTGAGTTGCACCACAGATTCATCGAACTTGTTAAAGAACAAAAAGAGGAAATCAAGAAATTGAAAATTTATGAAACTAAACATGATGATGCAACAGCAAAACTTCTTGAAAATGAGCCAATGCTCAAAGACAAAAATATCAATTCAAAAGAAATTAATTCTTTTGATAGAAGAGTACACAATATACAGAAGGCGTTGAGGAAAAGACGCGGAGAGATGCACAAGCTTCGACGTGAGGCAGGACGTCTCGATGCTTGGTTGCGTAAAAAATCCGGAGAACAAAGTCGTGGAAGGAATCGCGGAAGAGGTAACCGTAAAAACTCAAAATCCAAAGGTAAAAATGAGGATACAGTACCTATGACTCTAGGTGACATATCTGGTTTATTATCGGGAATGGGCAATGAATCCTCCAGCAAGAGAACACGAAAGGTTAGTTCTAAGAAAGCCGGCATGCGTAAAATGGGGAATTTAGGAGCACATAGAGGTTCAAGAAGCCATTTTAAAAAGAAAGAATGATAGAAATGTTAGCAGAATCGGATGAAAAATTCGCTCGCTGGTGTTTGGGCCCAAAACCAAAATCTCTTGATGATTCAAGCGTGGAAATAATACGACAATTATTCCTTGACCAAACCGGGGAGCGATATGCCTCTGTTTCAGTAAGAACACTACCAATTCCTGAATGGGGAGGAAACCTTATTTTGTTAGACTCAAACGACATGATACGAGGTTTACTATGGGCAAACAAGTTTAACGAGAATCGTGTGAGAATTGTAGCTTTTGCTATAGATTCTGATTTCAAAGGTAGAGGTTTTGGTTCTCAAGCTTGGGATCTTCTAGTCAATGCTGCAATCAATGATGGCCATGATGAAATACAATTAGAGGTCCGAGGAGATAACAAATTCGCCATAGATTTCTATAAAAAAAGGGGCTTAGAGACTGTTTCAATACTTGAAGGGTATTACAATGCAGGTATTGGATATGTCATGCGCGGTAATATTTCATCCAAATAGTATTGAAGTGCCATGTATTGAGGGTGTTTGTGGGAAACAAAATCATAGCTGACCTTGTTGATGATGAGTGCATTATTTCAGCAGCACTGCTTGATCCTGAGGGATTTACAGTTGAGAGGACTTCCAACGATTTCAAGCCAACTGCTATGGCTGAATTGTTAGACCTACATTCCGATGATTCAATGATTACTGTTGTTGGTGAAAATTCTACGGTGATTTCATCTAAAATTGACACAGGTCATTGCATTGTAATACAGTGCCCAAATGGTAGCAATTTGGGTAAAGCAAGACAAAAATTAGCCGCTGCTTGTAGTGCAATTCCGCCCTTTTTGTGAGTGTCTCCCGTAGGGAGGCTTCAAATGGGATAGGTAAGTCGGAAACCCGCTGAGTGTACGGGAGTACAAGGCGAACAGGTGCGATGGTAATGGCAGAATTGA